>LKMJ01000295.1_pt1 | contig 35352 bp, 33 predicted proteins | sample 643391 | NCBI WGS metagenome assembly LKMJ01 (sample SAMN04112250, study PRJNA286221) | soda lake metagenome | biome: soda lake; feature: Kulunda Steppe; material: water; isolation source: sample PL-Br10 brine of Picturesque Lake | place: Russia: Kulunda steppe | collected 2010-07 | reverse complement strand
CGTTGGCGATCCAGCCGAGGTCGATCAGCGACTTCGTGATGATGGCCGACGAGGAGATGTAGATAATGCCGGCGACGATGAACGCCGCGAGGAGATCCCTGAAGAAGACGAACCCGATGGCGAACCCGAGCGGGAAGTTGATCAACAGATCCAGCGTCCCGACCTTGCCGATCCGCTCTTTGCTCTGGATGAGTCGCTCGAGGTTAAACTCGAGGCCGAGAAAGAACAGCAGAAAGACGATACCCAGCTCGGCCGCGAGATGGATGAACCCCATCGATTCCTCGATAGCGAGGATCCCTAGACCGAGTTCGCCGGCGACGAAGGGGCTGAGCAACATTCCGACGACGATATAAAATGGGATCACCGACTGTCCGAGCCGTTTGGCGAGGACGCCCATCAGTGCCACCGCGGCGAACATCAGCCCGACCTCGAACAGCTCCAGCGCCATCACGGATCACCTCGCGATCTCCGGTGCATCGTTGACCAGAAAACACAGCGGGGGGATAATACCTTTTGTTCGAAACCGGTCGTCCCTCGTGTATCACTCCCGATGGAATTCCTCGAGAGCGTCCAGACCGTTCGCCGTCCGTATAAACGACTCCGCCGGGGATCGGGAGCCACAGTACGGACAGTCGAACCCCGCATCGGGAGTCGGGAGTGCCGCGGGCATCGCTTCCCATTCTTCGCCACAGGCCGTGCATCGGAGGTGGATCCAGGTCCCGACCATGTGTGGGTTCTGTGTCGTCTCCCTGTTAACTCTGTCAGTCCGCCGTTCGACCGGGAGAGATTCCCGATCGGGCTCCGGGACTCTGTCTCGGACGGTTTCGAAACCACCAACCATTTATAAGTGGCGGAGGAACGTGTTCGCGTTATGGGTGTTCTCGACGCGTTCGGCTCGCTGGCCAGTGCGCTAATCGCCGGTATCATTATGCTCGTTTTCGCGATCTTGAGCCTGTTCGTTACCGTCTTCGTCGTGGATATCGCCGCGGCGATCGGTGGCCTCAATCCGGACGACAGCTACGTCGTCCTCGGGGCGACGATCCTCGCTGCCGCGGCCATCGTCGCCGGTGGCATCGGCTTTTCGTTGCCGGAAGAGCAAAAATAGCGGATCAGTACTGGTTCTGGACTTTGTCCATCTTACACTGGACACAGAGATCATCAGCGAAGCACGCGACGCTCTCGTAGGGGCAATCGTACTCTTCGACGTCGACCGAGAGCCGTCGTTTCTGTTGTTCCCATCGGGTTTCCCAGTCGTCGATGTCCATATCGGCGGAGTCGAACACGGTGTCGCCGTCCCGATCGACGATCGTGATGACGGTCGTGGACCGGTGGTTTTTCACCACACTGATCGCCTCCTCGTAGGACGGACACTTGATCCGGTCTCGATCACCGCTGTCATCAGCCAGATAGACCGTGATGGAGCCATCGTACGTTTCCGTCGGATCGAGACCGTTCGCCATACAGGCCAGTACCGGCGATTGCTAAAAGGTATTACTCCCGATATTTCGGCGACAGTAGTATAAGCCCTGCTTATGTCTCGGACGTAACTCGACGGGGGGACTCCCGAAAGTACAATACAACAGCGATGTCTATCGGGATTGTGCCAGAACCACCGCTCAATGTCGACTACTGGGCCTCGCTATACCCGGTATACACGAACTACGCAGAGCAGTACGAGGAGGCGATGAACGCTCCTCGTCTAGTGGATCGAGCGGAGCAGTTCTGGGAGTGGAAAGGGCTGAACCGGAGTATTCCGTTCGAATCGATCGAACCGACGCTCAGTCAACTTGACGAAGCGACGTACATCACTCGCGATCCACGACGGGCGATCGAATCGCTGTCGGATCATCTGATCGACGAGGACGTCGTTGGATCGGACAGTTTCGTCACCGCAGCGTTTCTGCTCCATCTGATGGCGAGCGGGCCGGACCAGTACTCGGTGAAGTTCCCGATCTATGACCGGAGGGTCTGGAACGCCTACGTGTATCTCTGGGAGCTCCGGGGCGAGGGAGACCGGTTGTACAGTCAGGCAAGTCAAAGCTCGGCTCAGTACGCCGAGTTCTGTCGAGCGTTCCAGGGGACCTGCCCGGATGGAAGAGCCCGCGCGTATGAACGGGCGCTGTTCATGTTCGGAGGGTTCATTTCGCGGATTCCACCGAAGGATACCCCCACACCGATTGAACGGATCGATGAGGTCCTCAAGTTTCAAGAGCAGGCGGTTGCCCGTATGCGAGACGCGGACGGATACTCACTGGTCAACCTCAACGCGGTGGAGAATTCGATTCAGTAACTGTGTCGGTTTCAGCAGGTCGTTCGTTTACCGGGTCCCGGTTCGCTGACAGTCGCGGACAACAAGAAAAGGTGGTTATAGAACCGTTCCGTTCGGCTGATCCAAAGGGGTGGGATAGGGGTGGGGGGGGATTGGGAAGTCGGATCGAAAAGCGGTATCGCCGACCTCCACCCGATTCAAGACGCCACACTCACATTGTAATATGGATGCTAATGGAGGGAAAATCCGGAATACTTCGCGCGATCGCTCGATACGACCGACCCGTTCGACCCCGACGTGCGGTCGGAGAGACGGTTTCTCTCGTAGGGCGGATCGTCCGGATCAGTTCTGTCACGAACCGGGGGGAGTAAGATGACAGTACCGGCCGATCTGATCGTTTCGAAACCCATAATCCACGCAGAGTTACTCCGACGAGTCGGCCGTAGTTCACCGCGTACCGGCTGATATCTCGGGCGCATGAACACGAATGACACACGAAGTCAGGACGGTTGGACACACGGATGTCCACAACCGTAGTAACTAATTACCGTAGGTAGCCCATTACTATAGGTTCTAGGTGGCTCCATAGATGTATGACGGAGTTTCTATCCGATCGTGACCGAGAGCGTATCGCCGAGTTCGTTTCGACACCGAAATACGAACGTGAGCCCGAACAGCTGATTCCGAGCGACGACGACTGAAGTCGGGTCGTGGCGTCAGGCGAGGTTCTGTGCTTCGATCGTGTCCCAGATACGCTCGCCGTGCTCGGTAATCCCGTAAACCCGGCCCTTCTGTTGATCCTCCGAAACGAGCAGATCGACGAGCTCTCGCTCCCGCAGGCCCCGGAGCGCCCTCGAGATGTGGGCGATGGGACAGTCCGTCTCTCTGGCGATCCTGGAGGGCGTCGCTGGGGATTCCGCGAGCCGCTGGATGACCTTGACCCGATACGACGAGCTAATCACGTAGCTGACCTCGTCCCAGTCAACGCTCATCTATTCTCCCGAAGCAGTTTCGATTGGGTACGGTTTGGTGTGGAATCATGATCGAATCGATGCGGGATCCCGTCGGATTGTTACCCGCTGGTCATCGACAACTCCGTCTGCCGATGTCGTACGTCTTATACGCGCCTGTATAGCCGTTTCGTCCGTTCAACGTTCGCAAACTGAGTAGGATGGCCGAAACACCGGACGGGACGGTATTCGGCGAAATACCGACTCGAGTGGTGAACGAAACGAACGCCGGCGAAAGGACACCTTACCGGATAGTGATCGGAGATGTACAGTGTTTACCGTCGACGGTCGTCCCGAATCCGTAGAACCGGCGTTTCAACTGGAGCGCACAGACGAGGTTGATCGCATCTCCTGTCGGGCGAAGCAAGCGTGTGTGCGCCTACGCCGCTTGTGCGCATTGCGCATCCAATACCCATAGTTTTTAACAGTAGTGGTTTGAAAGGGGGGATAATGGCAAGCAGTGCAGAAGACTGCAGTTCTGGAAACGAAACGGACGGAGACATCGTTTATCGTACAGCTGTAGACCCGAAAAACGGAACGGAACTGAGCACGGGTGTTCTCATGGCACTCGATGCCATCCCCGGGTACGATATCGAAAACAGCGAAAGCGTCGTCTTCGAACACGTTGATCTCGAGGCGGTAGATCAGCTGTTCACCACCGTAGACGGCACGCAACGACAGGGTCAGGTCACGTTCCCCGTCGATCGATACCAGATCACCGTGACAGCCGCCGGTGAAATTACGATCCGAGCCCGGTAGGCCGTTCGGGGCGCGCTCGAACCGAACAGTCGGCGTTTAGCTCCCGCCTTTTTAGATATCGGAGCTTTCGTCTCGGATTCTCGCACTGTGTCGAAGAGCCGCCGGTTGTAATACTCACTACGGCCTATCGATACCTGAAGAGCGAACCACATCCATCCGACAGACAGACGTAACAACCCGGTAAGCAACCCGCCAGAACCGTTAATTACGGTAGGGGGGACTTACCCAGCATGGAGACGAGCGAAGTCCCGGCGACCGCCCAGGGGGTGGTCGCTGTTGACGCACCCGTCGAGGTCCCCCGGTCCAGTAGAGACACTAACAGCGGACGTATACGAGTAATAACTGACTACCGTGGTTTCGATCGGGGGAGGGAACGGTGAGTTCCCCGCTCAGTGAAGCATGGGAGGAGGTCTCGTCGGACCCGGACACGCACACGGACCTCAACTACGAACTCCAGCCGCTGACGGTAATCAAACTCGACAGAACGAAAGGGGGTAGCTACATGATTCTCCCCGGGGACGCCGACAACCTCGATAACGAGGAGTTCATCGTCGCGGACCCCGGCAGCGTCTGTCTCCTCGACGAATGTCGGTGACGACGCTATCGGTCGTGTATCAGTAGTTCGGGGGGCAGTTCCTTTGTTTTCTGTCTGTGCTTCCAGTACTGGACGATCGCGGAGCCGAGGAAAGCGAGGATTATAACGGCCCCGAACCCGGCCGCCGGGATCGCCGCGAGTCCGGGCGCACCGAGGAACGATAACGCGAACAGCCAGCCGCCGAGGCCCGCAAGCACGAGATAATGGATTCGCCAGGGATATTCGGCCTCCTCGGTCGACGTGAGATAGGACTCGAACTCCTTCGCGCGGTTGGTGAGCCGTACTTCACCGTTCGAATCGTCGTATTCGATGATCCCGGTTTCGTCCAGTTTCGGGACATGGGTCTGGTAGAGTGATACGTAAACCCGTTTCCGCTGCTGTTGGCCGAGATCCTCGACATCGACGTCGTTTTCGAGGGCCGCGATCTGTTCGGCGAGCTCTCTGACCGTCGCCGACCCGTCGTTTTGGCGAAGGTAATACAGCAACATTCGCCGACGGGTGTTGCTGAGTATCTCGAAGACGAGGTCCGGCGACATCTCGCCGGAGGTATCAGCGTCAGAGCTCATTTTCCCCGCCGTGTATGCCTGCTACTCTGTCCCTGGCGTACGGAGTTGACGCTCTCATACCTCTTTGATCCGAGCCTGTATGCTTTGTTACGGATTAGGTAACGATGGTACGGCGCTCATACTTTCCGGGACGAGAAATCCGGGTGTTCGGAACGTTCGGGGCCGAGCAAGCCGTTTTCCGCTAATATATAGGAACGCATGGATATCGGTTTCCAGTAGCTGTAGGACGTCTATAACAAACCGGTATAGGCGTATCAGGTCATCCCACGGAAGCTCCCGACGCGGTAGAGACCCACGAACCGAACGACCACCGATAGGGGCCTCATAAAAGAGGAGCCAGTGCCGGAAAACCACATCGAATGAACCCACACAAACGATCGCAGTTCAACGAATACGACCACAGGACGAATCGATCCCGGAGGATGGTCCTACCGGCTTCGGGTCGGGGGGCGGATCACCTCGGACGGAAGGAGACCAGCAGGATCCCGGGGACTCAGCACCCGATCGCGTCTCACGACCGAACGGGCCACCCTGTGACACGAGAACGGCTTTCAGTCGAGGATCCACCGATGGAAGTTGATAAACGAGGAACGAGAGAGCGTCGCGGCGGCTCGTGTCTCTATCAGAAGTGTAATGACATCCGGGATATACCTTTTAATAAGATCGCTTCATTGGTCGGTAACACGATCGTTGCATCGATAGATATTCCCACACAGGAGCGCACAATATGTCACGAACTGTAAGCGAGGCGGAGTCGAGCGACCAGACAATGTCCACAGAGATCGACGAATCGGGACTCGAAAGTGAGGAGCTTGAGGAAAGTGATGCGTCGGAAAAAGCCACCGACTCCGAGGGTTCATCGACCGAATCACTCCCGCTGGATCAGGTGTTCGGCATCCTGAAGAACCAGCGGCGGCGGTACGTTCTCCAGTATCTGTATGACTCGGACGAGCAGGTCACTCTGAGCGACGTCGCCGAGCAGATCGCAGCCTGGGAGAACGACAAGGACGTTCGCCAGATCTCATCGAGCGAGCGCAAGCGCGTCTACGTGGGGTTGTATCAATGTCATCTCCCGAAGATGGATGGCGTCGACGTCGTCTCGTTCAACAAACCGCGCGGTATCATCGAACTCGGAGAGAACGCGGATGCGGTCTACGACTACCTCGAAGTCGAAGAGGAAAACGCCGAGCCGCCGTGGCACATCTATTCGGTCGCTCTGGCGCTTTCCGGCGCCATCGTCCTCGGCGCCGCGCTGGCGGTTCAATCGATGACGGCGTTGCCTGTCGTCAGCCTCGCGGTCACTGTGTCGATCCTCGCGTTTTCGGCGTACGGCCTCGTCAACATCGTCTGGATACGGTCGAACGGGGAGCAAGACGACGATACTGACGAAGTCTGACGGCGCCCGGCCGACCGACTCCGTCGAAAGACCGTACTTGGCCCTGCTCGTTGTGGAAATCCCGTAGAGTTTTGACCGAATACAGACCGTGTGAACTACCCCACCCTACTCGCTCACGGATTTCGCCGTTCGCTCCTTGAGGAAGGGGACTTAGCGCCTAATTCCATAAAAATGCGTCAGCTCGCTACTCGACCGTGACGCTTTTCGCGAGGTTTCGCGGTTTGTCGATGGCTCGCTCCATCTCGTCGGCAGCGTGATAAGCTATGAGCTGGAGCTGGACGTTCGCCAGGACAGCGACGAGATCCGGGTGTGTGGCGGGTACCGCGAGGAACGCGTCGGCAGTGTCGGTCAGGTTCGTCTCCGTGCGCGGTGCGACGGCGATCACCGGTGCGAGACGGGTCTGGATCTCCCGAACGTTGCTCTCGAGCCGTTCCGGATGTCGTCCCGTGCCGATAGCGAAGACGGGAGTCTCGGCGGTCACGAGCGCGAGCGGACCGTGTTTCAGTTCGCCGGCGGCAAAGCCCTCCGCGTGTTCGTAGGTTATCTCCTTGAACTTCAACGCGCCCTCGAGAGCGACTGCGTGGGCGTTTCCGCGGCCGATAAAGAAGTTCCCCGCTTCGCCCGACCAGCGCTGGCTGATGCTGGCAGCCTGTGACGTATCGAGAACCTCCTCAACGAGGTCGGGAAGCGATTCCAGTGCCGCCAACCGCTCGGCACACTCCTCGGTCGGGTCACCCGTAACGTCCCGAACGAGCCGTTCGCCAACGAGGACGAGACTCGCGACCTGCGAGGAGAAGGTCTTGGTCGCGGCCACGCCGATCTCGGGGCCGGCTCGGATCAACAGCACGTCATCGCAGGTGCGCGCAGCCGTCGAGCCGATAACGTTCGTCAACGCGAGCGTCCGTGCGCCGCGCTTCCGGGCGCTCCGGAGTGCTTCGAGGGTGTCCGCCGTCTCGCCGCTCTGTGTGACACCGATGACGAGCGTTTCCTCGTCGACCGGCGCCGGATAGGCCGCGTACTCGCTGGCGATATAGGTGTTGGCGTCGAGACCCCACTTCGAGAGCAGCCACTCGCCGTACATTCCGGCGTGATACGACGTTCCACAGCCGACCAGCTGCACCCGCGAGATGTCGGTGAACGTCCCCGGTGGGAAATCCTCGAGGGTGACGTCCTCACCCTCGATCCGTCCCCGGATCGTCTGTCTGAGCGAAACGGGCTGCTCGTTGATCTCCTTGAGCATGTAATGGTCGTACGAGCCTTTTTCGGCGTCTTCGGGATCCCACTCGACCGTCTCGGCGGGGCGTGACACCGGACTCCCGTCAATATCGGTGATACGGTGGTCTTCGGGCGTGACGACGACGACGTCGCCGTCTTCGAGATAGACGACACGGTCGGTGAACTCCAGAAAGGCCGGCACGTCACTGGCGAGATAGTTCGCCTCCCGACCGACGCCGACGACCAGTGGCGACCCGTCCCGTGTCGCGTAGACGGCCGGATCACCGTCGACCATCATCGCGATCGCGTAGCTCCCCTCGAGTTCATCGATGGCATCGCGAAAGGCGATTTCGGGGTCCATACCGGCCGCGAGCCGCTCTTCGACGAGGTGCGGGATCACCTCCGTGTCGGTGTCACTCGTGAACTCGTGGCCGCGGGCCTGCAGGCTCTCGCGGAGGGTGGCGTAGTTTTCGATGATGCCGTTGTGAACGGCGACGACTCGCCCCTGACATCCTGTGTGGGGGTGGGCGTTCTCGTCACTCGGCGGTCCGTGGGTACTCCAGCGGGTGTGTCCGATACCGATGGGGCCGTCGTGTTCGTGATCTGAGAGGGTCTTTTGAAGCTCCGAAACCTCGCCCTCGACCTTGTTGACATCGATTCCGGCCCCGTTCTGGACCGCAATACCGGCCGAGTCGTACCCCCGGTACTCGAGGTTTTCGAGGCTCACAAGGAGGTCCGCGAGTGAATCGTCCTCACCGATTCGGGCTGTGATCCCACACATCAACACATCACCCCAACCGCGTCGGTAGTGGGCTGCAGCGCTCTCGGAACAGCGCCCCTGTCCCCGCGGAAGAGTGTGAGTGTGTCGGGTCGAACGCCCGATTCGATCGTCTCCGAGCTTGCCACCGTCGAGAGAACATCCCCGCCCGCACCGCCGAATCCTCGTCTCCAGTTTGCGCCTGTAACGCTCATACCGCTGGGAGGTGGAAGATATCCTTTGTTATGAACTGTTTGACTGCCCGCTAGCGCGTCGCTGGCCGGTAGGGAACTGATAACTATACGGCGCTCGGTATCGTCTCGCCCCGAGCGATCTCTCTCAGCGGTGAGAGTCTCGATGTTTCCGGCGTTCGAAAGACCTGCGGTGTCGCGTCCCAGCGGGAATCTCCGACCTTCCGATGACGGTGACGAGACGCTGAGCATCCCGTTCGGACACCAGAGGCCGATTACTCCCGGAGGCGCAGGCGTCCGAGGTGCTCGATTCCGCGTCTGGGTCGTGCGATACACCAATCGCGGGCGTACCGTCCGGCGCTTAGCCGTCGTCGCTCTCGAATGCCGGATCAGCGTACGTGTCGGTCAGCCCGTCGGCTTTGACGAACCCGTCGACTGCCTCGGATACCGAGACCGACTCCTCGTCCGAGAGGATCGGAGAGTTCGCCCGCTCGTCTTGGGTCTCGGTGACTTTCCCGACGTCAGTCGCAGCCACGAAGAGATCACGGAGCTTCAGGTGATGTGGCTCCGTATCCCTCCGTTCGGTACGGTCAGTTTCTTGCGGTTTGTCGTCCGTCATACTATCGCCCCCCATGGAAGCGCCAGGCAATACACGCGACATCCGTCGCGGGAACTGGTGAACACTCGACGGTCCGGATTCGGTCGTTCATTTTCGGTAGTCAAAATGCGAGATAGAGATATAAGTGAGCCCGATAGTTCACAAATGAACGTGAAATTAAGAGCCTCTTTCTCGAATGAACGGTTGATGGCTCGAAGATAGCCGACAGGAAGGATCGACATATCGGACCGGGAGACACTGTAACATGGGAATAACGGGTTTTATCGGGCTGGGTCCCTCCCGCTATGGTCGCGTCTACGGTTATCGGTCACAGACGCACACAGATGGAGCTGCTGGCGAGCAATCGAGTGTGGACTGTTTTCTGCCCCCGACTACAGCCCACTGTCGGCCCGCATTTGGATAATACCGCCCAGTATTTGGTCGTAGGCTGTTTATACTAACGGTTATGGAGGCGATAGGAGTTCGCATGAGTTCCGAGCCAGCCGATCCAACTGACAGGCAGCGGAGTCGGGACCACTCCGAGGTCAACTCGGCAGCGGCACGTCTCGTGTATATGTACCTCGAACGCGTGCCGGCCGCCTACACCGACGAGATCTCACGCGACCTGCAGCTGTCGGAGCAGGTCCTCACACCAGTTCTGGACGCGCTGGCGGAACGGGGGGTCGTTCGTGAACGCGAGAGCCTCTACGTGCTTTCGAACGAAGAAACGAGCTAACGGGACGCTCCCGTTTGCTATAGCGTACGGTTGCGTCCCCATCCGAAACCGGTGATCGAAACCCCGTGAGCGGTCGTCACTCCCGCGGTTCGGGGTTATGCGAGCAATAACAATGGCGAAATTACACTCATATGAGAGCAGATTCAGTACGATGGACAAGGACATATTTTTGAAGGCGGTTACGCTGGTTGGGTATCTCGCAGTCGGGATCGGAATTCTCAGCGCCCATCGGAGCCCGGCAACGAGTTTTGAGATGTCGATATACGCCGCAACGCCGCTTCTGTTCTGGATCTGTACCTGCTTTGCGGTCTTCGGATCGTTACTCGTCGTGTTTTCGTATACGGACAGGCAGACGTTACTGGCCGGCGGCTTCCTCGGCGGACTCTCGATGACATCGATCCTCGCCCTGCCGGTCATCCGCGGCTACCATTACATCGGCCACGAGGACCCGATGTCGCATCTCGGGACCGCTATCGACCTCAACGCCGGTCTCCTGTCGATGACCGCGGGTCGATATCCAGTGGTCCACACGATGGGATCGGTACTGCATGACGCGACGGGACTCCCGATCACGCACACGCTCATGTTACTCGTCGTCGTGTTCATCGTCACGTTCTTCGTGTTCATCCCCCTCGCCGTCCGCCAGCTCACCGGAGATATGACGACGACCTATATCAGCGTCTTTTCGGGATTACTCCTGTTGCCCCTGAATCACCTGAGTCCCTCGACTTACATCCATCCGACGAGTCAGGCGCTGATGTTCACTCCCGCTTTTCTGCTCGTCTTCTTCATGCTGTACCGACATCGCACGTTGCGGCGCTCGATGCTGTTTCTGGTCACCGCTGTGGCGTTCATCCTGATGCATCCACAGCAAGCGGCCAACATGTTAGCCTTCGTGGGCACGATTGCGGTGTTGCAGGTCGGTTCGCATTTCTACCGAGGGGACGGATGGACCCGACGGAGCGAGTGGATCCTTCCCGAAGCAGTCGTCTTCGCGGGCAGCTTCGGGCTATGGGTTCAAAACTCCGAGACGTTCTGGAACTCGCTCGAGTCGGTTTATATGATCCCGTTCACCGAAACTCAGGCCGCGGAGACCACGGCCACGCGGAGCTTTTCGCTGGATGCCGTCGGTGGGAGCCTTCCGGAAGTGTTCATGAAGCTGTTTTTCGTCTCGTTGCTGTTCGCCATCCTGACGGCAGCGCTGATGGCCTTCGAGCTATTGCGAAGGAGAGTCGACCTGGGGTCGATCACCCCGAAGAGACGAACGACGCCGGACGGCGGGATCCCGTTCGCCAACTTCGATTACGTCTTCTACGGACTGCTGGCGATCGGCATGGTCTTCCTGGTTTATCTGGGCGGCGGCATCTCCGACCAGTATTTCCGTCACCTCGGAATGTTGATGGTGTTCGCCACGATACTGGGATCGATCGCTCTCGGCCGCATTCTGCGCCACATCTCCGCGCGCCGTTCCATGTCGACCGGACGTCTGGTCGTCGTGTCGTTCCTTTTGATCTGTCTCGTGCTTACCCTCCCGGTCGTGTTCCCCTCACCGTACATCTACAACTCCTCCATCCACGTTACAGAGGCCCAAATGGAGGGGTACGGGACGACCTTCGAACAGCGGTCCGATGCGATCACCTTCGACGACATTCGGTCCTCGACCGCTCGCCACGGCCACGCCATCAATGGCAGAGACATCCCGGAGGAAGCGTATTATCGGGAGACCTCTGGCGAGCTTGGCGTCCCCGACCGTTTCGCCGATCGGAACTTACCCGGACACTACGACGAACCGATCTACATCCCGGTGACTGGAGCGGACCGGACGAACGATCCCATCCTCTGGAAAGGGTTCCGATTCAGCCACGCGGACTTCGAATACCTCGACGCCGAACCGGGGGCCAACCGCGTGCAAACGAACGGTGGCTACGACCTCTATCTCGTGAACGAGTGATCGGGACCTCCCAGTTCCGAATCCCGAGACCGAACTGCCGAACCACTGCCTCTTTTCTCCGCTTCGACAGCCAGACATCCAACGGGCCATAGAGACATCCCCGGAACGTCTCGCAGCAGACGGGGAGTCAACGATGCTCGATCGTTCGGAACCGTCCGTTGACGGGCCTGTCGCGTACACTGCTCGATTTCATCGACCGTATTAGTCCTCGCCGGGGGCATCACATCCGAACGGCCACACACGGCGGCTGAGTGACAGCCGTCCCGGTCGGCGGCGGGGACGTCAGGTACCGGCGGAACCCGTCCCGCCACGGGCTCTGAACGACCGGTGACAGCGATGCGCCCGGTATCCGTCGGGTCAACACGCGGCCCTCTTTCGAGGGTCTCGTTCGGGTGTTACCGTTCGAGATCGGCTGTTCGGCAGGGCAAAACGATCGAGGACGCTAGTGATTGAGGGTAGAGGAAAGGGGTGGCCCGTGTTGATAACAGTGTTCCGAGGCGACACCCTGCGGATTCGATCGTGCAAGGGTCCTCTGGCCACTGTTGTGGGGAAGGTCCTCTGGCCACAGTCGGGGGATCGCAGACTACCCCGAACCGACCGCTTCACCGCAACAAATCATGCACCTCGGCCGCTCGAACCGCACGATCGTCGAGGTTTAACTCGGACTCTCGACGTCGATCCAGATGTGCAGGTCGCGGTAGGCGTTCTCGTCTGTGGGCTGCTCCGCGGCGGACCCCCTGTAGAGGAGGAACTGAATCCGGTGGTCGCTACCGGCCCACCCCTCGGGGACTGTCAGAGATCGCTCGTCGACCCATCGGTCGCCGTTTTCGATCTGTGTCGAAAAGCGGTCTATTTCGCTTCGCTCGGTAACGACGGCCTCCTGGCTCGATCGATCGACGCGTTGGATCTGTACGACGACCTCGTAATCGGAGACCACATGCTCGTGATTCTCGATGGCGATATGGAGCTGCTGTGGTTCTCCGATCGTGAACGTGTCGGGGTACTCCGCGGCGACGAGATCGCCGTCATCGCCCTCGGAGAGGACTGAAAATCCGGTGTACGTCTCGCCGTCTTGGGGCGCTATGACCGCAAACCCGAACGTCCCGACTGCGAAGAGAACCGCGATAGCAAGCCCGACACTCAACAGCGTTTCACTGCGGGAATCGGCCATCGCCAACGAGCGTCGTTTCCCGCTGTACCAATCAACGACGGAGACGCGAAAACGTCTCTGTGGGTGGAGGTCGAGTCGCCGCTTGAGCGCGATTCCGACACAGAGGACGATGAAGAGATTGATCGTTATAAAAACGGTTTCGGTCGTAAACAGGAGCGGACTCAACGTCACCGAAAGCGCCAAGATGGGAACGGTGACGAGACTGAGAGCCACCGAGAATGCACCACGTTCCCATCGATCGATTCCGCGCGGCGAATCGACGGCTCCCCCCGTCCGGTTGTGCGTGTTTTTCGGGGTATCGCCCGTTTTTTCCGTCTTTTTCGGCGGGCTCCCCGTCTCGGGGTATAGCGCCGAAACGAACGCGTATCCGGGAACGACCAGCACGAACAGGAGCCCAGCCAGAATACGGACGAACGAGTCGCTCAACAGAGGGCCGAAAATCGCGTAGTTCGCGAGCGCGACCAGAACGACGACCCCCGCGAGGTCAGCAGGGACGGACCGTATCCGCTCGGTCAAGGATGCCGTCGTCGCGCTCATCGCCGCCCCAACCCAGAGATATCGCCGACGGGAGCCGTCCTGTTGGAGTCGGATCGCTCGACCAGCGATGCAGCTTCGAGAGACGTTCTGCACCCGACCGTGGCCACGCTCGACCGGCTGAAGTCGTCTAATACCCGGTCGGGTCGTGTATCGTTCCGTGGTGAACGCCTCGAGTGGTCAGTTCCCATTATCGATTCCATTCGCGAAGAGACACATCAGTATGTAGTCCATTCTACCCGTTAGTAGCGCCCGATGCTTCGATAGCGACGTCCTATGGTCCGATAGCAAACCCCTAAAGAACCCGCTCATTGCGGTTCAGATCGGAACGGAGGCCATAATTCGGTGTTGTCTGTCCATAACTATGCGTATTTCTGGGAAAGTTGGGGTACCTGATAATGAGACGGAGCATCTGTGTTGTCGGACTCGGATACGTCGGCCTGCCCCTCGCGGTCGCCTTCGACGAAGCGGGGCATGATGTCGTCGGATTCGATATCGATCGCACGAAAATCGTGGAGCTAAACAGTGGGAAGGATCCGACCGACGACGTCGGGTCGGATCGAATCGTTGGATCGACGATCGAGTTTACGCACGACGAGACGGCCATCGAACGGGCCGAGTTCGTGATCATTGCATTACCGACGCCGATAGATGATTTGAAGAACCCGAACCTGGAGTTCGTCGAAACCGGCGGTGAGATGGTCGGGCGGCATATACAGGAGGGTGCCACCGTCGTTCTGGAGTCGACCGTCTACCCCGGCGCGACCAGAGAGATACTCGTACCGGCGATCGAGCGGACCTCCGGACTGACGGCCGGAGACGGGTTCTCTGTGGGTTACTCGCCGGAGCGGCTCGTGCCGGGCGACGACGATCACGATCTCGCAAGCGTCGTGAAGATCGTTAGCGGACTGACGGACGAAGTCACCGAAGACCTCGAAACGCTGTACGGAACGATCGTCAATGCGGGTATTCACCGAGCGCCGTCGATGGAAACCGCCGAGGCCGCCAAATGTATCGAGAACATCCAGCGGGATCTGAATATCGCCCTCGTCAACGAACTCGCCATCGCGTGTAACGCGCTGGAGCTCGATACGCACCACGTCCTCGAAGCAGCGGGAACGAAATGGAACTTCCACGATTACCGACCGGGACTGGTCGGTGGCCACTGTATCCCGGTCGACCCGTTTTTCATGATCTACGAATCGAAACGGAACGGCTTCACGCCCCAGCTCATCGAGAAAGCGCGGGAGATCAACGACTACCTGCCCCAACACGTCGGCACTGAGACACTGCGACTGCTCACGAACAACCGAAAAGCCCCAAGCGAGAGTACGGTACTCTTTCTCGGTCTCACGTACAAACCGAACGTCGAGGACATCCGGACCTCGAACGTCGATGGCGTCATCAAGAAGCTGGAGAGTTTCAACGTCGGCGTCGTCGGTTACGACCCCCGGGCGAACGCCGACGATTGCCGTGAGGAGTTCGGGATCACCGTACAGGACGAACTCGCCTTCGACGACGTCGATGTGGCCGTCCTCTCATCGCCACACGACGAGCTAGTGGCGATCGACTACGAGGACGCTGCAGGTCGGATGGCTTCGGAACCCGGACTCGTCGACGTTCACGGAACCCTCGATAGCGAGCGCCTTCGGGCGAGCGAACAGCTCAGCTACAGGAGGATCTAGGATGTATGAGAACCACTCGATCGGCGTCGTGGTGCCCGCGTACAACGAAGCGGGTCATATCGGTGACGTCATCCGGTCTTTGCCGGAGTACGTCGACCGAATCTATCTCGTCGACGACGGCTCGACGGACGAGACCTGGGCGGAAGCCATCGCCGCAGCGCGCGAGGATCCGAAATCGCCGGTCAGTATTCCGATAGAAGAGCAGCCGACTGCGGTATCCGACGGTGGGGTCGATGCCCTGCAGGAACGAGCCGAAGTACATCAACAGGTGGGCAAACTCACTCCGATTCGCCATCACAGGAATCTCGGGGCCGGTGGCGCGATCAAGACGGGCTACATGGCGGCCCTCCGGGACGGCATCGACATCACGGTCACGATCGATGGCGACGGGCAGATGGACCCGACCTACATGTCGAAACTGCTGGACCCCATCGTCGCCGGAAAAGCGGATTACGCCAAAGGCAACCGACTGCTCTACAGGGAATACCGCAAGGAAATGCCGCGGTTCCGCGCTTTCGGCAACTCGATTCTGACCTTCCTGACGAAGATCGCGAGCGGCTACTGGAAGACGGTCGACCCACAGAACGGCTACACGGCCATCTCGTCTCACGCCCTCGAGAACATCGGCGTGGACGCTATTTACGAGTATTACGCCTACCTCAACGACATCCTCGTTCGCCTCAACACCCAGGAGATGCGGGTTGCCGACGTCGCGATGCCCGCCCGGTACGGCGACGAGCAATCGAGCATCGTCTATCCCACCTACATCCGCAAGGTATCGGGCATGCTGCTCCGGGATTTCCTCTGGCGGCTGAAGGTGAAGTATCTCGTCTTGGATTTCCACCCGCTGGCCCTGTTTTATCTGTTCGGGGCGGCGACGGCGGGCGTCGGGCTGCTCGGTGCCGGATGGACCCTCTATTCGGGGATCGCCCACGGGAGTTCACTCTTCGTTCCCGGATCGCTGAGTGTCCTGATATTCGTTCTCGGGAGCATCTGCATGCTGTTCGCGATGGTCTTCGATATGGAGGCCAACGAGGGCCGCGAGGTACAGATCCATGACTGATGGTACTGCCGGCCCCTCGGCCGACAGTATCAGCGACGATCGATCGCAGGAGATCGGAACGCACCGAGATCAGTCGTCTCGAAAACAGTTCGCGCTGACGCTGGATCTCGAAAACGACTGGTATATCGACGAACCGGGATACGATCACCTGACCTTCGAGTATATCGAGGATTTCATCCGCCTCATCGACGGGCTGTCGGTCCCGCTGAGCGTGTTCGTCGTCGGCAAAACGCTCGAGAAACACCCCGATGCGGTCGATCGACTCGCCGCCGACCTCGACACCGAGTTTCATCTGCACTCCTATCGACACGAACCGTCGCCCAACACGTTTCGGGAGGAGCTCAAACTGGGCAAGGAGGCGTTCAGAAACCACTTCGGCACCGACCCGGTTGGCTACCGTGAACCCTACGGAGCGATCGATCCCGGACAGTTTCGCGTGCTCGTCGACGAGGGATTCGCGTTCGACTCGAGCGTGTTCCCCTCGTATCGTCCCGGGGTCTACAACAACCTGAACGCGCCGCTGGAACCGTACAGGCCCGCGGAAGCACCCCGACTGCTCGAAATTCCCCTCGGCGTCTTTCGGGGTGTCAGAATTCCCCTCTCGCAGAACTACCTCAAACTGTTCGGCAAGCCGCTGGTGAATCTGCTTTCGGTTGCGCCACTGTCGGACACAGTCGTCTACAACGTTCACCTGCAGGATCTCTACCGGACAGAATCCCACGGGAAACTCTCCGGTCTCAAAGAACAGTTGATCGCCCGCAATCTCGAACAATCGACTGAGATACTCGAATCGAGCGTCGATCGGATCCGTTCGAGGGGTTACGAACCGACCACGGTTTCCGAGATCAACAGTCGCCATCAGCCGCTCACCGAGGAGATATAGATGGATTCCATTTCACGAACCGTCCACGCGATGAGATCGAAGACACGAACGACAGAGCCGGCAGTCGATGGTGGAATCGAACCGACGGCCGACAGCAGGGACGAGGGGCGCGACAGAGTCCTGGTTCTCGACGCCCACAAGAACGCTGCAGTCGTCTTCTCGCGTGCGCTCGCCGGAGAAGACGTAGATATCACGGCCGGCGGCTGGTCGCGGCTCTCCCCGGGGATGCTCTCCCGACTGCCGAGCGATCGGTTCGTCTATCCGAGCCCCTACCAGCATCCCGACCGGTTTATCACCGAACTGAAGCGCAATTTACAGCGGAACGACTACCTAGCGGTCATCCCGATCAGCGACCTGAGTCACGTCCTGCTGTCGAAACACAAACAGCGCCTCGAAGGGACGGGGACCGCGATCGGTGCGGAAAACTGGGACACGTTCGTCTCGGCGAACAACAAGAAAAACCTAGTGTCGTTGCTCGATGACCTCTCGGTCCCCAGCCCGTACACCCGGGCGCCGGAATCGGTCGACGCCGTCGCCGATATGAAAGACGGTTTCTCCTATCCCGTGGTCATCAAACCACAGTATACGACCGTCAAGACCGCCGATGGTCGCTACGTCGAGGCCCGGATCTCCGAGGAGAACTACGTCCGCGATCCGACGGATCTCGCGCCGCAGTATCGGTCGCTCGTCGAGAAATACCCGTATTTCACCCGAGACCTACCGATCGTACAGGAGGTCGTCTCGGGAACGGTAATGGCGACGTGCGGGATCGCCAAAGACGGCGAGTTCGTCGAGCATTTCCAGGAAGAGCGGCTTCGGACGTACCCCGTCGGCGGCGGATCGAGCTCGCTCCGGCAGGGGATCCACTGTCCGGAGATGATCGACCACAGCCGGAAGATCGTCGACGCTCTCGATTGGACGGGGCCGATCTACGTCGAGTTCATCAAAACGCCGGACGAGGGCTGTTACGCGCTGGAGATCAACGGGCGATACTGGGGCTCGGTTGGGTGTGCCGTTCACAGCGGGGTGAACGTCCCGCTGTTACATTACCGACAACTCAGGGGAATCGATCCACCCCCGAGTCGGCCGTATCAGGTCGGCCTCAAACAGCGACGGCTGTTTTATACGGATCTCAAGTGGCTGACTGCGCAACTGGCCGCCGGCAACGTGGATGCGGTAGCCCCGTTTATAGTGTCGTTTTTCGACGCCGATCACGACCTGCTCTCGTTCGACGATCCAATGGTGGCCCTCGGTGCGATACTCTGGGCGATCCAGGAGATAGTCCAGGGTAACGGCCCGGGGGATGGCCTCGCCAGCAAAACGCCCGATATCGGTGCGAAAATTTCGGAACACTTGGGGGGGAGCAGACAATGACGCCGTCAGTGCTCGTCCTCGACGGCCGAGCGATCTCCTCGCTGGCGATCGCCCGTCGTCTGGACCGAAACGGGCTGACCGTCCACAGCGCCGACGCCTTTGAACCCAATCTCACCGCCTATTCGGCGGCGACAGCCGAGACACACACGTATCCGTCACCGGACGAGAAGCCGGCGGCGTTCAAGCGAGCGCTCGCGGATCTCATCCGGCGACTGGAGTTCGACTTCGTCGTCCCCGCCAGGGACTCGTCGACGCGGCTCCTCGCGGAACTGACCGAGACACTCCCCGAGACGACCAAGGCGCTCATCGAAACGCCCGAGAAAATCGAGCGGCTACAGGACAAAAAGCTGTGTGCGAAACTCGCCGTCGAGACTGGCGTTCCGGTCCCCGAAACCTATTTTCCCGACGAACAGGGCATCGACCACATCCAGGCGACCGCCGACTTTCCGGTCCTTGTCAAACCGACGAACGCGTCCGGCGCCCGAGGCATCCGTCGCGTCGAAACCCCCGAAGAACTCCCCGAGATCTACCGGGTGGCGAAACGGAACGAAGACGACGTCATCGTCCAGGAGTTCGTCGATCACTCCGGCGGCCACTTCAGTATCGGGACCGTGTTCGACCGGGATGGAGAACCACGGGCGATTCACGCATACGAGGAGTTGATCCAGTATCCCGATAGCGGCGGACCGGCGATCCGGGCCCGGAGTGTCCCCATCGAACCGTGGGTTCACGAGATGCTCGAACTGCTGGAAGGGATCGACTGGACCGGACCGGCTCACATGGACGTTCTCTTCGATCCGGCCGACGGGCAGTACAAACTCCTCGAAGTGAACCCCCGGATCTGGAGTTCGATCGCGCTGGCCATCGATTCGGGGATCGATGTCCCCGGCGTCATGCTCGATATCGCCTCGGGAATCGACCCCGGAGAGCCGAGCGCGTATCCGACCGACCGGGCCTACCGATGGGTGATCCCGAACGAGATCCTCTGGGCCATCGACGGCCGGAACACGCCCGCCCGCATCAGGCGGCTGTTCGGTCGCGACGGGGAACAGACGTCGTACAGCATTCTCTCCCGGAGCGACCCCGGCGCGACCGTCGGGGCAGCCCTCCAGAGCGCCCGGTTCATGCTGGATTCGGACAAGCGAGCACAGATCTTCGGGCGGGGTTGGCAATCGACGCCGGATGAATCGCGGAGTGAGAAACAGTCAACACAGCGGACCGAACCCGAGAGTCACAACACATGATCGATAGAGATTCGCGACTGGGCGACTGCCGAACAGATCACCCGGGGAAACGTGTCCCCGGCGAAAATCGAGAACCCGTGATGGGTCTTCGACCGGAGGTGGGAGGATGAGCGCGGACGAGGAACTCACGATCATGGCGGTCGGTGACATCATGACCGGTTGCGGCTACTTCCACTCGCTCGTCGGCGACTCGATCCCGCACGTCGTGGCGGATCCCGACCGGTCTCTCTTCGGAGCGGACGTACAGAACACTCTCCGTGGGGCTGATCTGACGTTCGGAAACCTAGAATGTGTCGTAACTGAGGAGTTCGACATCGAGAGCGACGAGATACCGCCTCGATTGATGGGCCCCGTGGAAACGGTCCCACTGCTATCACAGGCCGGGTTCGACGTGTTGAACCTCGCAAACAATCACATCCTCGATCACGGCTCCGAATACGTCCTCGAAACGGTGGCGCGTCTGAACGAACACGGACTCGATTACGTCGGCAATCCCCTCGAAGACCGGGACCCAGTTACGTACTCGATAAAGGGCCGTGAACTGAGTTTCGACGGCTACTACCTGTCGGATCTCGACGACGAAACTGAAAAAGACCGGATCCGGACGAATCTCGAGGGTGAGGATACCCGAGATCGGATCGACATCGTCTCGCTCCACTGGGGCCACGGAGGGACGGAGCATATGACGCGGCCGTCCCCTGAACAGGTGTCGTTCGCCAGGAGCCTGATCGACAGCGGGGCGGACGTGATCCTGGGACATCACTCCCACACGTTCCAGCCCGTAGAGCAGTACGGTGGTGGCGTCATCGCCTACAGTCTCGGGAACTTCGTTTTCGACATGTGGCGCGAAAAGAACCGAAAGAGCGGTATCCTGAAACTCGTCATCGACGACGGGATCGAGGCGTCGATCATTCCGACCGAGCAGGTCGACTACCGGGTCGGGTTTACCGACGCGGAGTTCATCCGGGAGATACAGAACCAGCCGGTCGAGTGGGATGCGGCGGAGCCCTACCGGACCGCATCGAGCCGCGTCCGTCGCCGTCATAAAGTCGACGTACTCAAGCAGTTCGCCGCGAACTCCCATCGGTTCCCACCGAGCTATCACGTCTCGACGTACAGGCGGTGGTTCGGGAAGGCCAAACACGAACTGAGCGAGACCGTAGAGGGAGTCCGCCAATGAAAGTCCTCCAGATCTCCAGTTCGGAAATGAAGTTCTTCCAGGATCAGATCCGGATTCTGGAACAGCTGGGAGTCGAATGCGACGTGGTCGGTTACCAACCGGGGTCGTTGAGTGAGGACAGACACGCCGACAGCGACAGTCTGGCTGGCAGGATACTCAACCAGGTGTACGGACACCATCCGCTGTACTACGCGTACCGAGCGGCCGATTTCTATCCCCGAATCCTGAAAACAGCGATGGAAAACGAGTACGACCTCGTTCATCTCAACTCAGGAATGATCGCTCCGCTCGGACTGTTACAGCCCGAGCGGCCGATCGTCCTGACTCTGTGGGGCGACGACCTGCTCGGGGATCGCCTGTACGGATACCAGTCCGTTATCACGAAGCTCTGTGCCCGACGCAGCAGTCGTGTCATCGTTCGGAGCGAGGAGATGAGACAGGCGCTCCCGTGTGATGCGTACGTCATACCGAGCGGCGTCGACATGGTCAAATTCGCCCCGATGGATCAAAGCGAGGCCAGAGAGCGGTTGGGCTGGAACCAGGATGATCATCACGTGCTCTTCCCGTATCCGCCGGCTCAGACGAAAAAACGTCACCCGGTCGCAAAGCGGATCGTAGAGCAGGCCGACGAGGCTATCGACGGGAACGTCGTCCTCCAGGTGGTGACCGACGTTCCTCACGAACGGATGTCGCTCTACTACAACGCTGCGGACGCGCTTTTGGTCACGTCGCTTCGGGAGGGCTCTCCGAACACGGTCAAAGAGGCCATGGCCTGCAACTTACCGGTCATCTCGACCGACGTCGGCGACGCGAGAGGCCGGTTGGGTCCGGTCTCGAACTCCGAGGTCTCTCCCTCGGACGAAGCGCTTGCGGACGCCCTCATATCGGTCCTTGAAACGGGGGGGCGTTCCGACGGCCGGGAGTACGTCGAGGAGTTGAGCCTCGAACGGATGGGCGAGCAACTGATCGATATTTACGGGTCCGTACTGGAGGAACACAGCTCATGAGCACCCGGAGGAACCTACACGTCTGTTTCATCGCGCCCTACATCGAATCGTATCTGAAGCCGGGAAGCGGTACGCACGTCGGCGGCGCAGAGCGCCAACAGTACCTGCTCGCGACACACCTCCGCGATGCGGGCTGGGACGTCTCGTTCGTCAGCTTCGAAGGGGACGGCCCCCGGTACGAACGGATCGACGGGTTCGATTGCTGGCGGACGCTTCCGCCGACGAACGATGTCCGACGGACCCCCGCCGTCCTTTTCAAACTGCTCCGATCGATACGCCGCGTCGACGCCGACGTGTTCTACGTCCGCGGAAATCCGCCGCTGTGCATTCTCGCGAGTTACTGCTGTTCGCTTCTGGGCCAGCGGCTCGTCTACGTCGTCGCCAACGATTCGAACGTCGAGCTGTCGCGGCTCTCGGGCCACCACAGCATGTTCGAGTACACGCTGCCCAAACTCGGGTATCTGGATGCCATGCGACGGGCCGACCGGGTGGTCGCACAGACCGACCACCAGCACGACGTACTCGAGGACGTCTTCGGCATCGACTCGACGGTGATCGCAAACGGCTATACGATCCCCGACGACGCGGACCTGGTGCCGGCCGAAAAGCGCGACTACGTCCTCTGGGTCGGCAGTCTGGATCCCGACCAGAAACGACCCGAACTGGCGCTCGAACTCGCCGAGCGGCTCCCGGAGGTTCCGTTCCGGATGGTCGGCTGGACCGAAGACGAGTCCTACAGGGAGCCGCTCGTCGATCGGGCGTCGACGCTTCCGAACCTGACCTTCGAGGGGTTCGTTCCGCCGGACGAGATCGATCGGTATTACCGGGACGCCGTGGCGCTTCTCAACACGTCCGCGTACGAGGGGTTTCCGAACACGTTCCTCGAAGCCTGGCGGTTCGGTGTCCCCGTCGTCTCCCTTCAGGAGATGCTCGACGGGGTTATCGAGCGAGAGGAGATCGGTATCGCCGCCGGGTCGATGGACGCACTCGAGGGGGCGGTGGAGACGCTCTGGAACGACCGTGATCTAACTGCCCGTCTGGGATCGAGAGGCCGTCGACACCTCGAGGAGAACTACTCGTTGAACGTCATCGCCACGGAGTACGCCGATCTGTTCGCTGACGTGTCTGGTTCGGATTTGGCGCCCGAGCGTGTCGAAACGACACCGTAGCGAAGTATGTACCCGTCCCCGTCGCCGCAAACCCTAACCCGGCCGTAATACGTACGGGAGGTGCAGGGTGTTTTTCGAAACCGTTGGTACAACACCTGTCCCGATCGGTAGAGCCCCTGAAAGGAGCCGTTCGAACGGTTATATACGGACTACTGTCCGGACTGTATCAACTGGGCACCCTGCGGGAGTGTCGCTTTGGGGTGAATCAGCGATAGGACGACCGGGATCTCTTCGACCCCGAGGTATCGTGCGACGGCCAGCCGATGTCGCCCGTTCTTGAGTTGCATGAACTCCCCGTTGCGGTCGAGCCCGACGATCAGCTCGTCGCCGACGTGGAGGTCGCCGATCCGCTCGTTGGACGGCGCGTTTCCGTCCCGGTCGGTGGGATCCGCGTCGGGATCGAACTGCTGGCGGTAGCCGTTCGTCTCTATCGATTCGGTGAGTCGCTCGATCTTTTCGGCCCGACGGCGTGCCCGCTCCGGATCGTCACTGTATTTCGGATGTTGGTAGAGCGGCGTGTCCGACCACGGAACACCCGACTCGAGGTGCGCTCGAACTGACTGGTAGATGTAATGGTTCTCGACGGGGAGCGTCAGGCGATCCCACGGACCGCCGACGGCGCCGGACAGCGCGTCGAGCCCGGTCACTGGGACTGCGGCCGGCGGGAAGAGCTTTAGCCGATCGATATCGGACGGATCGAGACGCAAAAAATACACGTCGTCCGGCGTCCGCGAAGCGTACCACTGCATGTAGCGAAACAGCGGCGACAGCATCGTCCCCACGCTGAGGTACTCCGCGAGCGTTCTGTACATCAGTACCCGCCGGGCGCGTCTCTCAGCTCCCGGTCAATCTCTCCGATCATGTCACTCCATCGATACGAACGTCGTATCATTAAGTATAGTCCGACTACTCTCAGAAAGAGAGCTCATTCCTATCGGATTGCTGCCGAGAGTATCGGGTATTAGACGTATTATTAAGCGTCTCAACGGGGAACCTGAAAACCAATGTCGAACCCCGCGGTCGAAGATCACCCACCACGCTCGCGGATCCGAAACAGATGATCTCCAACGCCAGTTCTCTTTTGGGCCGTTCGAGGAGCGCAGTAAGCGACGTCCACCCCGTTATCGAGCGGACGGTCTCGACGGCCGTTCGCTACTACGTGACGGCACGCGTCGAGCAGGCGCGCGTTTCCGCGGCGTTCCGATACGATGCTCCGATAGCGCCCTGTCGGCTCTACGATGTCGATCCGGGTCGGATCGATCGGACGGTTTCGTGGACGAACATCTCCGCGGACCGAAAAGGCGACGAGCACCCGCGGTTTCAACCGTCGAAATACCGGCTCGCAGGCCGCGTTTTCGGCGGCGACTGGGACAGGGTCGAAGATCGGTTCACGGATTCGACCATTTATCAGTCGTTCCGGGAGCATTTCAGGCACGAACGCCCCTGGGATCGAACACAGTTTTACGAAGAGACGCTCGGTGCGATCGAGGCCGGCGAAGCGCCCTGGGACTGTCGATCGGAATCCGACCTACGCCGGCGGTGTAATCAGCTGGACAGGCTGTACGAACAGATCTCGACGGACGGATACAAAACGCAAGACGAGTTACACGAACGCGGTGACCCCACGACCAGCCCGCACCGGATCTATCGACGGATCTGGAGCGAGATCGGCGTCAACGTCGGCCGCGACGGCGAGTTCATCTTTCAGGACGGTCGGAACCGACTTGCGATGGCCAAACTGTTGGACCTGGAGACGGTCCCCGTGGTCATCCTCGTTCGACACAAAAGCTGGCAACGGAAGCGGGATATGGTCGCAAGAGGCGACGTGAAGCGATCAAAGCTCCCGAAGCGGTACCGGGAGCATCCCGATCTGGTCGATCTGTTCTGATACCGGGTGCGTACTCTGTCATCGAAACGGACTGGCAGCCCCTTCTATTGGTCATCGCTGGCACGGGCCGACGGTGAGCGATGAATCAGTACAGCGTGAGTGCGGCGACAGAGAGTTGCTCGAAAACAGTCATCTGAGCGTCGTCAGTCGCTACTCGCCTCGACAGACTGCTCGTCCCCCATCGACTCGGTCTGCCGGAGTCGTTTTTCCGCCTCGTCACGATCCTCGGGATAGCCGACGTCGATACGCCACCCGTCAAGGCCGATGGCGTCGATAGTCCGCCCGGACTGAATGAGGAGGTCGATGGCGTCGGAGAGCTCGTACTCCCCGCGGTCGCTCGGCTGTATCAGCTCACAGGCGTGGAAGATGGCCGGCGTGAAGGTGTAGAACCCGGTCATCACGAGGTTTGTCGGCGGGTCGTCGGGTTTCTCGATGACTTCCGTGATCTCGCCGTAGGCGTTCGTGTCACAGACGCCGTATCGGGACGCGTCCTCCCACGGGACCTCCTCGACGAGGAAAGCGGCGTCGGCGCGATCCTCGCGGTGGCGCCGAACGACGTCATGTAAGTTCGCCTGGAAGATGTTGTCGCCGAGCATCAACATGAAATCGTCCGTCACGTACTCCTGGGCGGTCAAGAGCGCGTGGGCCAGACCCATCTGTTCGTCCTGCTCGGTGTAAATTATCGGCACATCACGGTAGGCATCCCCGAAGTGGTCCATGATCTGTTCTTTCTTGTAACCGACGACGGCGACGAGCTCCCCGGCGCCGAGTTCGATCAGCTTGTCGAAACAATGGGCAACCAGGGGTCGGTCGTCGACCTCGACCATCGCCTTCGGTTTGTCATCGGTCAACGGTCGAAGTCGCGTTCCCTTCCCAGCAGCGAGTACAACGGCTTGCATACACAGTGAGGTTGCCTCTGGAGGGGAAAACTATGCACCGACTACTCCCTGCATAGGAGCCTACTACCGCCCGAAAAGAGCTCGGTGTGATCGATCGTGGCGAACGGTCACTCAGTGTGGAGGAAGTAGTTGTCCGTCGCGATGGATTCGGCGTCTTCGCTGACGTCGGCGACGGAGGCTCTCGGTCCGAAGTACGTGTTCTGCTTGATGAGATTGCTCGCCGAGTTCGGGCCGTTCGAGTAGATATCGACGCCGGATTCGGATTCGAACTTGTTGTCCGAAATCACACACTTGGATGCGTTCGCCATTCGGATGAACGTATGTGTACCCGAGCCGTTCTGAAACCGGTTGCCCGAGATCTGCAGGTTCTTGACCTCGTGATCGCCTCCCCGAACGCGGATGTGAGACTCGTTCGGGGCGTCTCCGAACGAGTTCCCCTCGATACTGCCGCCGTCGAGCGTGTTTTCGATCCGGATACCGCCCTCCCCGACCGTATCCCAGCTACAGTTACTGATGATGAGGTTCCTGACCCGATCGATCTCGCCGCTTTCGAGTTCGAAGAACCGATTGCAGCCGTGGGCCCGGACGCCTTCGATATGAGCGAGCTTCCATAGCGGTTCGAACTCGTATCCGCTGCCGTTCGAGAGCCCGACGGCGTTGGTAGCTCCGTAGATGTCCGTATCGGTCACCGTGAGTACCATCTCCTGTCCGTCGTTGCGTGTCGTCACCGCATGGTGGCCGTCCATCCTGAACTCACAGCCCGAAACGTTCGTCTTCTGGGCGCCGGTTCTGACGCCCGGCTCACCCCACGTATGTACCATACAGCCTTTGAACTTGATGTCGTGTGCGGACCCGCCGTGGCAGTTGAGCGCGGCCGACCCGTCGGACGAAAAGAAGCCGTCACGGACGACGATCGATCGCGATGCCACCTCCCGAGGACCCGCCGGCGTGACGGAAAACGGGTGCCGACACTCCTTGGCGGTACAGCCTTCGACGACGATATCGTGACAGCCGGCCCGGATCTGAATCCCGTAGCCGTCCCCCGCATCGATGTCGGCGCTCTGGAGTACGGTACAGTCCCGGATCCGGGAGTTCGCACAGCCTTCGAGCGCGATCCCCCGGTTCCCGAACTTATCAAGAGTCAGCTCCTCGAACACCGAGTTTCGGCAGTTCCGGGCCATGATCCCGACGTTTGACTTGCGCTTTGCGGGCCCTTCCATCTCGAAACCGCTACACCGGACTTCGATGGGGTCGATGACGTACACCAGCGTCCCCGCGTCGTAGCCGTCCCGCCAGACGACCGTGTCCTCGAGAGTCACGGTATCGTCCTCGACCTCGAGTACGCTGTGAGGCTCGCCGGGGGGTTGACCCCGCCCGAGAACGGGTGCACCGTCCGTCTCTTCCAGCAGTAACAGGTCGCCCGGTTCGATCTCGCTCGCCTGTTCCAGCTCGACGGTGTGGTCGCCCGTCCCGATATCCGCCGTTAACTCTGTCTGATGGCGCTCCTCACCGCTGATATCGAACACGAGATCCGCCGTGGATTCCTGTAGGTCGATGGATGCCCCGTGGCCGTCGATCTGTAACGACTTGAAGATCTCGATGGTCGAGGTGGCGACGTATCGCCCCCTGACGTAGAGCGTCCCGCCCTCCGGGATCTCCCGAATCGCGGTATCGAGTACGGACCATCCATCCGGGTCGGAATCGAGGACTTCGCCATCCCGGTCGATGGCTCTGTATTCGGTTTCGTACTCCTGGACGTAAACGTCGGTCGGTGCATCCTCCGTCGGTTCTTCGATTTGTGTTGTTTTGAGCATTCTTTCGGAATACAGGACGACCGCACCAATCACACCCGAAACCGCAGCGAGTAACGCCAGGAACCCACGTCGCGACTGTTCGTCCCAGTTTTCGATCTCGTGTAGCCAACCGGAATTCTCGGACTGACGATCGGCCGCCGCATCGCTGCTATCCTTGGGCGGACGATCGGTCGTCTTCTGGCTGTCGTCCCCGGAGGTGTGTTCGGTCGTCTCATCGCTGTTCTGTCCACCGCCACTACCCATGGTACGACCCAAGCACTATCTGGCCATTAAGTATGCATAGGCTAACGACCGGTACAACCCTCGTTCGGTCCACGACGCTACCAGGTCAGTCCTTCGTAGGTGATACCGTCGCGAGGGGCAACGATCCGTCGGCCATCGACGACGATGGGGGCCTCCATCGTATCGAACGCCGTATCGAGCGTGGCGAACTCGTCCCAGTCGGTGACGACGACGACACCGGCGGCCCCGTCGAGTGCCGCCTCGGCCGAGGCAGCGTACTCGATATCCGGGAATCGCTCACGCATCCGATCGTTCGCGACGGGGTCGTAGGCGACGATCTCCGCATCGCGTGTCAAAAGTCCCTCGATCACCGGAATCGCCCTGGAGTTGCGGATGTCGTCGGTACCCGGTTTGAACGAGAGGCCGAGGACGGCGATCCGCCGGCCGGCGGCGTCCGTGTGTTCGTCGAGGAGTTCGAGGAGGCGCTCCGGTTGCCCGTCATTGACCGAAACGGCCGCGTCGAGGAGTTCCGGCTCGTAGCCCGCCGACCTAGCGGCGTGTCTGAGCGCGTCGAGGTCTTTCGGGAAGCAACTGCCGCCCCAGCCGACGCCGCTCCGGAGGAACCGCTCGCCGATGCGGTCGTCCAGCGCGATGGCATCGGCGACCTCATACGAGTCGACATCCAACTCCTTGCAGATGTTTCCGAGATCGTTGATGAGGCTGATCTTCGACGCGAGGAACGCGTTGTTGGCGTATTTGATCATCTCGGCTTCCCGCCGACCCGTTTCGACGACGGTGGGGTCGTGCTCCTCGACGATGGGCGCATACAGCTCGTCGAGTCGCCCCAGCGCACGCTCGTCGCCGTCCGTCCCGACGACGATCCGGTCCGGTTCCATGAAATCGTCGACGGCGGATCCTTCGCGGAGGAACTCGGGATTGACCGCCAGTCCGATATTCTCGCCATCGGTTTTGCCCGAGGCGGATTCGAGGACGGGTCGGAGGTCCTTTTCGGTCGTACCGGGGGTGACCGTGCTCTTGACGACGACGAGATGGTAGTCGCCCTTGTCCCGGAGTGCGCGTCCGACCGACTCGGCGCCGACTTTCATGGCGCCCAGGTCGATGCCTCCATCGGCTTCTGTCGGCGTCGGGAGGGTCAGAATTGTCAGATCAGTCTCCGGAACGATATCGTACTCCGATCGCGCTTGCAGACGCGTCTCGCTGTGTTTCGCGACGAGATCGTCGAGACCGGGTTCGTGGATCGGCGCTCGCCCCTCGTTGATCGCCGCCACCACGTCCTCGTCGATATCGATGTTGTACACTTCATGGCCCATGTCGGCGAGACACGCCGCCACGGTCGTTCCGACGTAGCCGCTACCGACGATGCTGATTCGCATGTTCGTCCTCGTAGTAACCTCGGTGTGTCGTAGTTAGTCGCGGTTTACCGGCGGGTTCAGGACTTTCGGACGAGCGGGTCGTACCACCCCTGGTTGGCTCGATACCAGTCGATGAAGTCGCTGACGCCCGTTCGAATGTCGGCGGTGGGCTCATAGCCAAGCAGGTCGCTCGCCTTCGAAACGTCGGCGTGCGTGTGTTCGGCGTCGCCCTCCCGCGGGTCATCGTAGGTGATTTCGAGGTCGGAGTCGATCTCGTCGCGGATGACCTCCGCGAGAGTACGAATATCGATCGTGTCCGTCGAGCCCACGTTCATGATCTCGCCGTCCGCGCTGTCGTCGGTGAGGAGTTGCTCGTTGACCCGACGGATATCGTCGACGTAGGTGAAATCCCGCGTCTGCTCGCCGGAGCCGTAGATGACTGGCGATTCGCCGTGGAGACACCGTGAAACGAAGTTCGTCATCGCCATGTTCGGCCGCATCCGGGGACCGTACACCGTGAAATATCGAAGCCCGACCGTCGGGAGGCCGTACAGTTCCTCGTAGACGCGCGTGTACTGTTCGCTTGCAAGCTTGGAAACACCGTACGGCGAAACCGGGGTTTTCGGATGATCCTCGGTGTAGGGCAGATACTCCGGCTTGCCGTACACCGATGACGACGAGGCGAAGACGACGCGATCCGGTTCGTATTTCCGGGCGGCTTCGAGTACATTGATCGTTCCCGTCACGTTGTACTCGTTGACCAGAGCCGGCTGTTCGACGCTCTCCCGTACGCCCGCCTGTGCGGCCTGATGGTAGACGACGTCAGTATCCGAGATCAGTCCGTCGACGACGGCTTCCTTGGTGATCGACGCCTGAATGAGCCTGTAACTCCCGTCGCCGGTTTCGGCGGCCTCCTGGCCCGCCTCGATGTTGTGCTGTTTGATGCCGAGATCGTAGTACGGAACGAGATTGTCGATGACAGTCACGTCGTGTCCGGAGCCCGCGAGTTGTTCGGCGATGTGCCCGCCGATGAACCCCGCTCCGCCCGTGATGAGGACGTCCATACGCGTTTCTCGAAACGGCAACGTGGTAGTTAGCCGCTGACTTCCGAACCGCGTGTCCCCGCCGCCGGTCGTCCTCGGAGGGTTCTCGTAGTGTTCAGGGTTCCTGTGCCGTCGAGCGAGTGCTCCGATACCGGTGGCTGACGTCGCTTTTCGCGTATTTACGGGTATTCACGTCATACTAATCTTGAAAATAGCGTAAGTGTATTATATGTCAAGCCGGACTACCAGGGGGGCCGTTCTGATTCCGATGGGGCTCGAATCGAAGGGCTACGCGTGTATGCGATCCCCGTCGGAACACGGACTCGGGACGATTATCGCGTCGGAGTACGAGACCGTCCCTGCGGCCAGCTCCCGCTTTTGCGACGAGAGCGAACGTCTCCCCGACCCGACGGTAGATCTACTCGCCTATCGCGATGCGTTGCTGGATATCGCCGCGCGGCCGGATGTCGAGACGGTTCTCCCGACTCGCGTACAGGACACGTATCTGTTCAGCATGTATCAGTCGGCCATCGAGGAACACGTTTCTCTGGTGACGCCACCGAAGGAGACCCTCCGAACGGTCCACGACCGCACTCGCCTGGCGGCCGCCGCCGAAGCCGCTGCCGTCCCCGTTCCCGAAACCCGGTTGCTGTCCGAAGCGACCGACGATAATCGTCCGAGAATCGTCAAATCGAGGTACAACCTGCTCGCGAGCGAATATGTCGACTCATACGATGAGACGGAATCGTGTATCGAGAAATCGATCACGCATATCAAACCGGGCGAGCGACTCGACAAAGCAGGGATTCGACGGGAGATGGGACACGACCCCATCGTCCAGGAGTACGTCCCCTCGAGCCACGAGTACCTCTTCGGGGCGCTCTACGATCACGGCGAGCCCCTTGCCACGTTTCAGCATCGACAGATCCGCGGGGATTCTTACACCGGCGGCGGTGGCGTCTATCGGGAAACGACGGACATCCCCGAACTGGACGCCGTCGGGCGCAAGCTCCTCGACAGTATCGACTACCACGGTCTGGCGTGCATCGAGTACATGAAACACGAGACGACGGGGGAGTTCTACCTGACCGAAATCAATCCCCGGCTCTGGCAGTCCGTCCCCTGTGCAGTCAGCGCCGGGGCAGATTTCCCGTGGTTCTACTACCTCATGGCCGCCGGTCGGGCCGAGGAGATCGACCCCAGATACGAGGTCGGTCACGGAACCCACCAGTTATACGGGGAAGTCAGCCATTTCAAGAGCCTCCTTACCGATAGCTCGCCGATCGTGGAGCGCCCCTCCATCCCCGGAACCGCCTGGGAGATCCTGACCTCCTGTTACGGAAACCCCCGATTCGACGATCTCCGATTCGATGATCCCATGCCGTTCGTCACCGCTGTCGGCCTCATGCTACAGCGAGGAACGGACACACTGTTGGGAGACGACGACGGCGGCAACGATCCCGATGTGCTCACGGTCACGGAGCCGATCGACGGCTGATCCGAACCGGAATCGGGTCGTATGCCGACCTTACCACATCTCTCTCGTTCGCAACAGGACATAGCCCGCGCTATTGGACAACTGAAATCCCGATATCTGCGGAGTAGGACCTTCTTAACTCACCCGCGATCGGACGCTATCGGTCCAGCAGGTCACCCATAATGGGACGTGTCTGTTCGTGAGACGCCGAGCCCCGAAGTAATCCGCTCCTACCACCGACGTAAGTATCTCTCAACGATCCGGTACGGAACGTAGACGTACCCCGTTCGTACCCGATGACCAAGCGTTGTTTTACGTCTATTATACGGGAAAAATCGCTTTACAGTAGGGGTCTACTACCAGAAAACGATGGTACGCCAACCAGGACTGATCGGAGAGAAAGGGCGGCTTACTCTCCGGAGGGGAACAGATGAGTGGTGATAGCGATCCGTCGAGGGTCCCGTTTACGAGACGGGGGTATCTGGGAATCGTGGGTTCCGCCACCGCGGCAGTCGCCGCGGGCGCAACACAGCGAGGAAGGGCCAGCGACACTGGCTACGGCACGTCCGGATACGGGACGGATGCCTACGGTGGGTCCGAAAGCACGGGCTCGTCTCTCGGTGTTAGCACGATCGGATCGACTGACGTCGACACCGCTTCGGCGACAGTCCTCGGAGAGCTAACCGGAATGGCGGACGCCGACAGCGCGTCCGTCTACTTCGAATGGGGCCCGAGTAACGAGAGCATAACCGGCAAAACAACCGAGGAAACGGTCGAATCGACCGGGCAGTTCGAGGCGACGCTGTCCGAGCTCTCCAGTGACACGGACTACGAGTTCCGGGCTGTAGCCGCGGCCGACGGGACAGTCGTCACCGGGACGACGAGATCGTTCCGGACGGCAAGCGAAGAGCGAACCGAAGGCACGCCGAACGTCGAGTACCTGACCGGCGTCGACGTCAGCAATCACAGAAATCCGCACGTCGACGCGGAACTCGAGTGGGAAGCGACGATCGACGAATCGGAACTCTATGCGGCGGTGTTGACGCTCTCCGATCAGAGTGGCGTACTGGAATCGTGGCAGTACGACCTGAGCGGTCGGACTGCCGAGGCAACGGAGACGAAACGCCTTCCGCACCGCGCAGACGAGAAAGACACCGAATACACCGTCGACCTGATCGTGTATAGCTACTACGGAAACACCGACGAGCGGACGACTACCTTTACAGCACAATGACAGACACAACTGAGAACCGCGACTACAACGTACCGGCAGAGGGCGAAAGCGATTGGCATATTCCGATCAACGAGAACTGGTCGGCTCTGGACAACGACGTCCAGGAGCTCTACGACACCATCGACGGATCCATCGACGGTGGCGACGAGGTCGGGGACATCGCGTCGGTACGAGCAAACGTCGGCGCACTTACCAAAGGGTCCCACCACAGTAACGCGTACTCCGACGGGGGCTACGGCGTTGTCTTCCAGGCGGCGGATCTGTATATCGACAGCGTCACCGTCGATTCCGATCTGAACGACGTCTCGAACCCCGATCTCACCATCGAACTCCGACAGTTCGAAGGTGGTGCCGACGACCCGACGATCGTCGATTCGACGACGGTCACGCTGTCGGGCGGCCCCGAGCGAGTTGATCTCGGCTTTTCGGTTCCATCGTCGGGGTCGGGAGACCAAAACGACGAATACGTGCTCCAGCGCGGTCCGGCGAACGGCGACGTGATCCCCCTCCGACGCCGCTTCGAGAGAGACGGCGACTGGAGTACGGCCGATTTCAGCGAGGAGACGTACTCCGAACCGGACATCAACTTCCTGCAGGGGACTCTCAACGCGGCCTCGTCGTCGGGGTCCGAACCCGTCGGAAGCTGGTATTACTTCTTCGATTGGCTCGTCGGCCCCCAGAAACCCCGTGTCATGAGTCCGTGGTCGACCGACATCAGGGAACTCTACATGCGACCCCGTGACCCGAGCGAGGAGATCGACGATGTCGGGCCGCGAGCACTGTGGATCGATACGTCAGGACAATGAGTTTCAACTACAGAGAAGGCGGCTCCTGGGAGCGGGGGACGCTCAAGATACGGAAGAACGGCCAATGGGTATCGCCCGGCAGCAACACCGATGGTAGCCAGACCACCACCACTGGCGTCGGCAACGGGTTCAACTGGGACCAGACGTTTACCGACACGTCGTGGGTGTCCGAAGCCGACGCGAACGACAACCTCGACGTCAATGTCGTCTCATCGCTCGATTTCGATGCGGACGACGGACTCGCTGCAGCCGTCGATGACACGAGCGGCCCAACCGTCATCGTGTTCGAGGTCGGTGGCGTGATCGAGGTGCCGGGACATAACTGGCGTCTCCGAAACGACCATCCCGTCTGGGTCGCCGGTGAGACGGCACCGTGGCCCGGCATCACGATCACCCAGTGCCGGACCCGGATTCACGAGCCGAAAACCATCGTTTCGCACGTCTCGTTCCTGCAGGGCGATCAAGGATTAGACGAGTACGATTCGTGTCTCGATATCGACGCCGGCGACGTGATGGTCGACCACTGCACGACAGCGTGGGGAACCGAAGAGAACATCGGCATGCCGGGCGACGGCACCGATCGGATCTCGGTCATCAACACGATGATCTCCGAACCGCTGTACGACACCGATCTCCACGACGACGCCCGCGCCCGCGGGATGCTTGCCGGTCGGAGTGACCACTCGCTAACCGACACCACACACCTCGGGTGTCTCTACGCGCACTGTGTCCGCCGACAACCGCTCGTACGGACGGATATGGTGATGGGTAACAATTACGTGTACAACTACTCGCATTACCCGCACGGCGACGGGAAGAGTAGCGGGAACATCGTCAACTTCAACTCGCCGGCGGAACCGGATATCACGGCGCAGAGCATCGTCTTCGAGCCCGGTGCCGGAACTCCCGACGACTGGGACCGTCCGATCTTCAGCTACACCGCCAACCTGTACGCTGACGATGTAGCGTTCCCCGACAGCCACCCGCTCTCGGACGGCGCCCAAGAGATGCTGGACTCGCCGCCGCTCGTTCCCGATGGCCTAGACCTCGAAGAGGATATCGTCCCATCCTCGGAGACGCCCGGGTTCGTCACGAGTATGGTCGGGGCACGGCCCGCAGATCGTGCGCCCTACGAGGAGGGACTGATCAACGAGCGCCTGACCGAGGAGCATAACGTCATCGACAGTCAGGAAGAGGTCGGTGGCTATCCCGATTACGACCCGACGACTCGAAGCCTCGACGT
>LKMJ01000294.1_pt1 | contig 35375 bp, 27 predicted proteins | sample 643391 | NCBI WGS metagenome assembly LKMJ01 (sample SAMN04112250, study PRJNA286221) | soda lake metagenome | biome: soda lake; feature: Kulunda Steppe; material: water; isolation source: sample PL-Br10 brine of Picturesque Lake | place: Russia: Kulunda steppe | collected 2010-07 | reverse complement strand
TAGAGAACTTAAGAAAGAAAATGAACGAATAGAATTTCCCGCCTTCAGCCTCTGCAGCTGAAGGCTTTTTCTTTTGCAATAGCAGGGGAATTATGTTAAAATAAAAGTCAGTGTTTAGGGTTTACAGTAGGGGGGATTATTATGGCCGGACATTCAAAATGGGCCAATATCAAGCATAAAAAACAGAAGGAAGATCGCCGCCGGGCCAAGCTCTTTTCCAAACTGAGCCGGAGAATAGCTGTAGCGGCCCGGGAGGGTGGAGGAGATCCCGAGTTCAATCCGGATTTAAGAATGGCCATTGAGAAGGCTAAAAATAACAACATGCCCAATGAAAATATTGAGAAGGCAATCAAGCGGGGCACCGGAGAACTTGAGGGTGTCGATTATGAAAGCTTTAATTACGAAGGTTACGGGCCGGGAGGAGTGGCCCTTTTCCTGGAGATAACGACCGATAATCGCAACCGCACTGCTTCAGAAATCCGCCATATTTTATCAGAGCACGGTGGCAATCTGGGTGAATCCGGCTGTGTGGCCTGGATGTTTGAGCGCCGGGGCCAGCTGATTCTCGATAACAGCAGCGGAGAATATGACCTGGATAAGGTTATGCTGGAGGCCCTGGAGGCCGGAGCAGAGGATATTCAGGAAGAAGAGGATCTCATCCAGATATTCACCGATGACAAAGAATTCATGCAGGTCAAGGAAAGGCTGGAAGAAGCAGGCTATGAATTTGATGATTCTGATATTGTCATGAGCCCCAATAACACCGTTGAACTTGATGGTTCTCAGGCCAAAGAGATTTTAAGATTGATGGAAGAGCTTGAGGATCACGATGATATTCAGGAGGTCTATGCAAACTTCGATATTCCTGAAGAAATCATGGCTGCACTGGAAGAATAAACCGGCAAAAGCAATGAGGCCTGATTTTTTGCCTGAGACACTGATACCTCAGTGTCTTTTACTATTTAAGATGAGGTGAACTTGGTGAGAATATTAGGTATCGACCCCGGACTGGCAACAACAGGTTATTCCCTGCTTGAGAAGCAGGGCAACTCCTTTGAATTGATAGATTCCGGCAGAATAACAACTTCTTCTGACAGAGAGGATATCACCAGGCTGGATGATTTATTTCAGGAACTTTCAGAACTCATTAATAGTTTAAAACCCGGGCATATGGCAGTGGAGGAACTATTTTTTAATAAAAATGTCAAGACAGCAATCCGCGTGGGACAGGCCCGGGGAGTTATCCTTCTGGCCGGCTCCCGCCGGGGGCTTGAAGTCTATGAGTATACCCCCCTTCAGGTCAAACAGGCGGTGGTGGGTTACGGCCGGGCCAGCAAGCATCAGGTTCAGGAAATGGTCAAAGCTCTCCTCAACCTGCCAGCAGCACCGGATTCTGATGATGAGGCTGATGCCATAGCGGTGGCCATCTGCCACGGTCACAATTATGCCGTTAAAAAGAACTGGGGTGAATTGGTATGATAGGCTTTGTCAGGGGAAAGGTAATCTCCCGCAGGGAGGACCAGGTAATTGTAGATGTTAATGATGTGGGATATCAGGTAACAGTGCCCACCACCATGGCCGGAGTTGAAACCGGCAGGGACTGTGAACTTTATATTCACACCCATGTCCGGGAGGATGCTCTGGAGCTCTTCGGTTTCACCCGCAAGTCCCACCGGCAGATGTTTCAGGAGCTTCTGACGGTATCGGGAATCGGACCCCGGGTGGCTTTAAATATAATATCCACACTGTCCCCGGACCGTTTTGCCCGGGCCATACTTAATGAAAATCTCAATATCTTAAAGGAAGTAAAGGGTATCGGACCCAAGAGCGGCCAGCGTATGATTCTGGAATTAAAGAGCAGGGTTGATGACCTGGTGGCAGGCGAAAGCTTTTCCGATACCGCCGCCAGCTTTGCCCGGGATGATGAGCTTTACTCGGCTCTTAACAATCTGGGCTACAGCGACAGCGAGGTCAATTCTGCCCTGGAAGAAATGGAGATTGAGCCGGAGGATAATCTGGAAGAAAAAATCCGCCAGGTACTGCTTTTCCTGGGTCAGGATTAAAATCCAGATATAATTATTTCTCAAATCAGAGTACTTATTTTGCAGATTAGCTAACAGATTCCGGTTAAAAATAAATTACCCATGTAAAATTGAACATTTAATTTAAGGCAGCACTATCCCTTATTCCTTGCAGGAAAGAGTAAATTTTGGGGAAGGAGTTATTTTTTATGGATCAGGATAAAAAAAGAGTCGTATCTCCCCGGGAAGAAGAGGATGACATGCTCGATAAAACTCTGCGTCCTACCAGACTGGAGTACTATATAGGTCAGGAGAAGGTTAAAGAAAAACTGAATATATTTATTCAGGCTGCCAGCGAACGGGGCGATGCTCTGGATCATGTTATGCTCTACGGCCCGCCCGGGCTGGGCAAGACCACCCTGGCCAATATTATTGCCAATGAAATGAATGTCAACATCCACACCTCCAGCGGCCCGGCTATCGAGAGACCGGGAGATCTGGCTTCAATTTTAACCAACCTTTCCGAGCAGGATATTCTTTTTATTGATGAAATTCACCGCCTGAACCGGGTGGTGGAGGAGGTTTTATATCCGGCAATGGAGGACTACGGTCTGGACATCATGATCGGGAAGGGGCCCTCGGCCCGCTCGGTCCGCCTGGATCTACCTCATTTCACCCTGGTGGGAGCCACCACCCGGGCCGGCAAGCTTTCCTCACCGCTGAGGGATAGATTTGGAGTTATTAACCGGCTGGAGTTCTACAGCCGAGAGGAGCTGGCCGAGATTGTTCGGAGATCAGCCCGGATTCTGGAGGTGGATATCTCCCACGAGGGAGCCGGTGAAATTGCCCGCCGTTCCCGGGGAACACCCCGGATTGCCAACCGCCTCTTAAAGAGAATCAGGGATTTTGCCCAGGTTCGGGCCGATGGCGCCATCACCCCTGAGGTGGTTCGGGAGGCCCTGAAACTCCTGGAGGTTGATGAAATGGGTCTGGATAAAATAGATCACCGGCTGCTTAAGACCATCATCCAGAAATTTGGGGGCGGCCCGGTCGGTCTCAAGACCATTTCAGCAGCCATCAGCGAGGAATGTGAAACCATAGAGGATGTTTATGAGCCCTACCTGCTGCAGCTCGGTTTTCTGGAAAGAACTCCCCGGGGCCGGAAGGCCACCCGGGCAGCCTATCAGCATCTGGAGATAGAACTTCCCCGCTCCCGCCAGCAGGCCTTTTTTGAAGAAGATTAGCCTAATATGTTTTAGATAAGGATGTTTCTGAGATGATTGGAGACATAAAAGATATAGATGTTATAAATGTGGATAATAGATGTTATTAGATATGGATATAATAATTGATAATTTAACTGAGAAATTTGCTTTAGATATATTTATTCACTTTAATATTTATTCACTTTAATATTTAGTTTAATACTATGGAGGTTTAGTTAGATGGAGGTCAAAGATTTTGATTATGAACTGCCGGAGAGGCTGATAGCCCAGGAACCGGCCTCCCGGCGAGATGAATCCCGGCTGATGGTTGTAAATAAAGTCGGGGGAATAAAGGAGCATGCCAGATTTTTTCAGTTAGGGGATTTTCTCAAGTCCGGCGACCGGCTGGTTTTAAATGACAGCCGGGTAATTCCGGCTCGTCTTCATGGAAGGAAAAAAAACTCCGGTGTGGAAATTGAGGTGTTGCTGTTAAATGAGCTTCAGCCCGACCGCTGGGAGGTTCTTGTCAAGCCCGGCCGGCGGGTGAAGCAGGAAACCGAAATAGTTTTTACTAATCAAAAGGATGATCCGGAGCAGAATCCGGAGCAGGAGAGTAAAGGAGAGATCACGGCCTGCTGCCTGGATTATACCGACTTTGGTGGCCGGATTCTGGAGTTTAACCCATCCGGCAGGCTCCGGGAGAAACTGGAGGCTCTGGGAGAAATGCCCCTGCCCCCCTATATTACCGAATATTCCGGAGATCCGGAGCGCTATCAGACTGTTTATGCCCGCCGGGAAGGCTCGGCGGCAGCCCCAACTGCCGGCCTCCATTTTACCGAAGAGCTCCTGGAGGAGTTAAAGGAGAGCGGCATAGATATAAGCTATATTACCCTGCATGTCGGGCTCGGAACCTTCCGGCCGGTTCGCACCGATGAGGTGGAGGAACACGAAATGCATGCTGAATATTTTGAAGTAAGCCGGGAGACTGCCCGGGAAATCTGCCGGACCAGAGAATCCGGCGGCCGGATCATTGCCGTTGGTACCACCGTCACCCGAACCCTGGAGGGAGCCGCCAGCTCCATTCTTGAGGGGCAGGACCGACAGGGCTGGACCGACATATTTATCTATCCCGGCCATGACTTTCAGGTGATTGATGGTCTTCTGACCAATTTTCACCTGCCCAAATCGACCCTCCTAATGCTGGTCTCAGCCCTGGCCTGCAGGGAAAATATCATGCAGGCCTATCAGGAAGCCATCCAGCGGGAGTACAGGTTTTACAGCTTTGGGGATGCGATGCTGATAATCTAGTTTATTCTAGTTTATTTGCGGGTGGTAGTTTGGGTGTAAATGGTCGGTACCGTTCCTCTTGGGTGTAAATGGTCGGTACCGGGTTCCACCTAAAAAGGTTCTGCCACTACTAGCAGCTGATATTCTTTATTGCTTTCTTATCTCTCTGTCGACCGCTTCTGCTTTTTATTTTTTATGAAAAAACCGATAATCCTCGCTCTAAGACTGATAATTTTTGATTAAAGGACTGATAATCTCCGATGACGCTTAAATTTGAAGTACTGGATCAAGCTCGAAATTCTGCAGCTCGTCGGGGCAGAATTACCCTGGACAGGGGACAGTTTGAAACCCCGGTGTTCATGCCAGTGGGAACCCAGGCCACGGTCAAGACCATGACTCCCGAGGAACTTAAGGCCTGCGGGGCAGGAATAATTTTGGCCAATACCTATCACCTTTATCTCAGGCCGGGAGAGGATCTGATTGCCCGGGCCGGGGGAATTCACCGCTTCATGAACTGGGATCGCCCGCTGCTAACTGACAGCGGCGGTTTTCAGGTATTCAGCCTGGCTGACCTCAATGAAATTAGCGATGAGGGGGTTAAATTTCAGTCCCATCTTGATGGTTCCCGACATTTTATCACCCCGGAAAAATCCATGCAAATTCAGAAGAAGCTTGGTGCCGACATTGTGATGGCCTTTGATGAATGCGCTCCCTATCCTGCCGAAAAGGAATATGTCAAAAAGGCTCTGGACCGGACCCTGAACTGGGCCCGCCGCTGCCAGCAGGAGATGAAAAACTCCCCTCAGAATCTCTTCGGCATTGTTCAGGGAGGTGCCTTTGCCGACCTGCGCCGTCTGAGTGCCCGGGAGATCGTGAAGTTTGACTTTCCCGGATATGCCATCGGAGGGTTAAGCGTCGGCGAGGAAAATGAGCTGATGTATGAGATGCTGGAAGTTACAGTTCCGGAGCTGCCCCGGTATAAGCCCCGCTATTTAATGGGAGTCGGCACACCTCAGGATCTGATTGCCGGTGTCAGGCGGGGAATAGACATGTTTGACTGTGTCATGCCCACCAGGATTGCCCGTCACGGCAGCATCTATACCCGGGAGGGGCGCCTTACCATCCGCAATGCCACCTATCAGGAGGACTTTTCACCTCCCGACCCCGACTGCAGCTGCTATGTCTGCCGCAGCTATTCCCGGGCCTATCTCAGGCATCTTTTAAAGCGCCGCGAAATTCTGGGAATCAGGCTGACAACCTATCATAATATCTATTTTTTCTTAAGATTAATGTCCGATCTTCGTTGGGCCATTGCCCGCCAGGAACTGGAGAGTTTTACTGCCGAATTTTTGGAGCTCTACCAGGATGATGCTGAGCCCGGCTGATATTCTTCCGGCCCCGGCCACCTGCTGATATTTCCCGGCCCGACATCGCCATAAATCCCACTATGTGTGAAAAAATAGTTTTCTCCAGGTAAAATCTCTTGTAATTAATGGTATAAGATATTATAATAGTAAGGGAAAACAAAATATAAAAATATGGGCAGGATGTAATTTGAAAAATTAAGGAGGAATTTTAATGGAAGTTGTAGTTTCGTTATTACCCTGGATTTTGATTTTTGGTGTTTTCTGGTTTTTCCTGATCCGGCCGCAAAAAAAGCAGCAAAAACAGCATCAGGAAATGCTGGACAGCCTTGAGGTTGGGGATGAAATAATTTCTGCCGGTGGTATTAGAGGCAAGATAATCAAGATCAAGGATAATGTCATCAGGCTGAGAATTTCCCCCGAGGTTGATATTGAGATTATGAAGAGTTCCATCAGCCAGCTGTCCAGGCAGAAAGAAGAGGCTGAAGAGGAATAACTTTAATATTTAGCAGCAGATACCTGGATTTATCTGCTTAATTAATTTTATTTTGTTGACTGTATTACAGCTTAGGATTCTTCAATTATTAAACCCAGACAAACAGATAAAAAATAACAGCAGGCTTTGAAAAAGCCTGGCAATTTTAGTTGTTTAATTGTTTGATTGGGTACAATTTTGAATGGGAGGTAACCTCTGTGGATAAGGGCGATATCAAGGAATTTATCCAGTCGCTGGTCATTGCAGGTGTGCTGGCTTTTTTAATTATCACCTTTGTGGCCCAGTCTTTTGTGGTGGAAGGCAGCTCCATGCAGCAAACCCTGGATAATGGAGAAAGACTGATAGCCAATAAATTGATTTACCGCTTTCGTGACCCGCAGCGGGGAGAAATAGTGGTCTTTACTCCCCAGGGGGCCAGTGATCAGAGATATATCAAGAGAATAATTGGCCTGCCCGGAGATACCGTTTATATCAGGAATGGACAGGTTTATGTTAGCGGTGAACCTCTGGAAGAAGATTATATCATGGAAGATATGCGTGACATTGGAGATTCAGGACCCTTCGAGGTTCCCGAAGGGGAATATTTTGTGCTGGGTGATAACCGCAATCACAGTGCCGACAGCAGATTTCCCGGTCTGGTTGGTTATGTTGACAGGGATTCCATTCACGGTAAAGCTTTCTGGGTTTTCTGGCCCCTGAATCAGATGAGGGTTCTGGAGCACGAGGAATATAATATTGATAATCAGGAATAATTATCTTTTATTTTACTAAAATTTATTTTTGATTTGTAGGAGGATGAATTTATGAGGTATAAACAAAAACGGAGGCTGAAAATTGCCTTTATTGTCGGTGTTATAGCCCTGGCAATATTTCTTTATTCTTTTTACGGCATTAATCTCGGTCTGGACCTGGAGGGCGGGGCCCATATTGTTCTTCAGGCTCAGGAAACCGAGGAGCGAACCATTGATCGCGAAACCATGACAGGAATTGTCAGTGTTATTGAAAGAAGAGTAAATGAGCTGGGCCTTTCAGAACCGGTCATTCAGACCGAGGGTTCGGATCGCATTATTGTCGAGCTGCCGGCTGTTGATAATCCTTCGGAAGCAATTCAAACCATCGGCCGGACAGCCATGCTTACCATCCGCAACCCCGAGGGAGAGGTGCTGTTAACCGGAGATAGAATAACAGACGCCCGGGCCAGCTATGATGAACACGGCCGCCCGGTGGTCTCCTTTCAGCTGGACCGCGAGGGTTCAAGAGAATTCGAAGAAATTACCCGGATGTATATGGGTCAGCGGATTGGAGTATATCTGGATGAGGAGCAGCTGACCAACCCCACCGTCCAGTCGGTGATCCGGGATCAGGGCCAGATAACCGGCTATGCCAATGTCCGGGAAGCTGAAGAAGACGCCATCCTGATCCGGGAAGGTGCCCTGCCGGTACCGGTAGAAGTAATGGAGAGCCGGACAGTGGGACCCACCCTGGGGGCAATAGCCATCCAGCAGAGCATCAGAGCCGGACTGATCGGCCTGGCCCTGGTAGCAATTTATATGATCTTTTATTATAAATTTCCCGGAATTCTGGCAGCCTCCAGTCTGATTATCTATGGTATAGTAATGATGGGAACCCTGGCCGGCCTGCAGGCAGTTTTAACCCTGCCCGGAATTGCCGGTATCATTCTCTCCATTGGTATGGCTGTCGATGCTAATATTATTATCTTTGAGCGCATCAAGGACGAGCGCAACAGCGGGAAAAGTATCAGAGCGGCTATTGACGCCGGCTTTAAGAGAGCCTATATTACCATTGTTGATGCCAATGTTACCACTTTGATTACGGCCTCAATTCTGGCCTACTTTACTTCAGGTGCAGTCAGAGGATTTGCCGTCACCCTGATTATTGGAATTTTAGTCAGCATGTTCACGGCCTTCCTGATCACCAGAAGTCTGATTGATGTCTTTTCCCAGTCCAGTATGATTCAGACCGAGAAGTCCTTCGGTGCCAACAGGGGGGTTCAGCAGAATGCTTAATTTTGACAGTGCCAGACTTGATTTAATGGGTAAAAGAAAAATCTGGTTTATCTTGGGGGGAGCAATTGTAATATTATCCCTGCTTTCTCTGCTTATCTTTGGTCTCAATCTGGGGATTGATTTTGCCGGAGGGACCATTATAGAGTTTAGCTTTGATGAACTGATTTCCACTGAAGATGTGCGGGCGGTGCTGACCGAGATCGGAATTGCCGAGGATGCCACCCTGCAGACCACCATCGAAGATCAATATCAGGGTGTCATCATCAGAACCAGTGAACTATCCCCTGATGAGATAGAACAGGTGGAAAATGCCGTGGTGGCTGAATTTGCCGGGGCTGAAGTTTTAAGAACCGACATGGTAGGTCCGACCATCGGTCAGGAACTGAGAAGGCAGGCCCTGCTGGCCCTGCTGGTAGCCGGCCTGGCCATGGCAGCCTATATCAGCTTTCGCTTTGAGCTTAGATTTGCGGTAACCACCCTGGCTACCCTGACCCATGATGTGCTCTTTACCGTGGGCATCTTTGCCCTGCTGGGCAGAGAAATCAATACCGCCTTTGTAGCCGCACTTCTTACCATTGTCGGTTATTCTATCAATGACACCATTGTTATCTTTGACAGGATCCGGGAAAACATGAAACTCTACCGGAAAATGCCCTTTATTGAACAGGCCAACCGGGCGGTGGTCGATACCCTGCCCCGTTCCATCAATACCTCAATGACCACTCTGGTAGCCATTCTGGCCATCTACTTTTTTGGAGGCGCTGCCATCAGAACCTTTATGCTGGCTCTCTTTATCGGCCTGGCAGTGGGAACCTATTCTTCAATTTTTGTAGCCAGTCCGATTCTGGTTGACTGGGATATAAGAGCGAAAGCCAGAGCAAAATCTCGGAGTTAGTTTAAGTTCCGAGCCAATTTTAAAGGGGGTTGAAAGCCAATGAAGATAAACCTGGAAGATATTTTATATCGCGGTCTGGGCTCTCTGGATCTGACCGTGGAGAAGATGGAAGAAGTAATCAGCACCATGATCAAAGAAGGAGATCTCACCCGCAAACAGGGCGAGGAGCTCATCAAAAAATGGCGGCAGAAGAGCGATGAGAAGAAGGATGAACTTGAAAAATTAATAGAAAAGAAGCTTAGGGATCTGGGTTTTTCCTCCCTGGAGGATCTGGAAGATCTCTCCAGCAGAGTGGAAGTGCTGGAGAAGGAAGTCGACAGACTCAAGGAAATTTGCAGCGAAAACCCGGAAGACTAACGGGAGACCTGGTCTGTCATGCTATTTAATCTCAGGAAAAAATACAAACATTTTCAAAGATACCGTGAAATCAGCCAGGTCTTCCTGAGAAACGGGCTGGGCTTTCTACTGGACCGTTTTGACTTGAGAAGATTTGTTCCCCTGGAGGACAGATTTTCCCGGGATGAAAAGCTGGAAGAGCCTGCCAGCCTGCCGCCAAGATTGCGCCGGGTGATGGAGGATCTGGGGCCGACCTATGTCAAACTGGGTCAGCTTTTAAGCACCAGGCCCGACATCCTGCCCCCTGAATATATTAAAGAATTCCGTCGACTGCAGGATGAGGTTCCTGCAGTCGATTTTTCTCAAATAACCACGGTGTTAGAGGACGAGCTGGGCGAGGACTGTCTGGAGGAAATTTTTCAGGAGTTTTCCGAAGAACCGACGGCCGCAGCCTCGATTGCCCAGGCTCATAAGGCCCGGCTGAAAACCGGAGAGCCGGTAATAGTCAAAATCCAGCGTCCGGGAATCAGGAAAAGGGTCCGGGTTGACCTGGAAATTATCTCCGACCTGGCGGAGATAGCTTTAAACCGGGGAATCTTGCCTGATTTTATTGACCCGATTGGTCTGGTTGAGGAATTCCGGGAAACCCTCTTCAAAGAACTTAACTTCAGCCAGGAGCTTACCAATATCCGGCGCTTTAATGCCAATCACGCCAGGTATGAAGATATTGTTGTTCCTCAGGTTTACGAAGATTACAGCAGCGACCGGGTGCTGGTGATGGAGGAGATTCAGGGTCAGAGGCTCAGCAAAATTGAAGATTTCACTGAGATTGAAAATAAAAAGCTTTCCCGCCTGGGGGCCGAGGTCTTTCTCAAACAGGTTATGATTGATGGATTTTTCCATGCCGACCCCCATCCCGGGAATATTTTTATTATTGAAGGCTCCCGGCTGGCCTATGTTGATTTCGGCATGATGGGACAGATCAGCAAGGTTGACCGGGATTATTTTGCCCTGCTCTTTGCCGCTCTTTTGCGTCGCAATGTAGAGGTCATCAAGGATATAATAGTAGAAATTGGTGACTTGCCCCGGGACTTTAATGAGCGCAAACTCCTGATTGACATTGAAGAGTTTATCCACAGCTATTATAACCGGCGTCTGGAGGATATCAATTTCAGAGTTTTATTTCAGGATCTGCAGCGGATTGTTTTCAAGCATCACATCAGGCTGCCCCAGGAATTTTTCCTGCTTTTTCGGGCCCTGGGTTTAAGTGAGGGTGTCGGTTCCAGTCTGGACCCCGAATTTAACATTGTGGAAATAGGCAATGATTTTCTGGGAGACCTGCTCCGGGACCGTCTCCGCCCCGATAATCTTTTAAAGCGTCTGGGACTGAACCTCTGGCAGTTTCGCAACAGCATCAAGGATTATCCTGAAAACTTTGCCCAGATCTTGGAGAAGTTGGCCCAGAATGAATTAACCCTGGGTTTCAAACACCAGAATCTTGAGAACCTGATCAATGAAATCGACTTTGCTTCTAACCGCCTGTCAATCAGTCTAATAATTTCCTCCCTGATCGTGGGCTCTTCCATGATCATTCAAACCGGCGTGCAGCCCCTCTTCCGGGGAATCCCTCTCTTTGGTTTTCTGGGATTTTTTATGGCCGGAGTTCTTGGCATCTGGCTGGTAATCTCCATCCTCCGCTCCGGCCGGTTTTAATATTTCCTGATGCTTCTGCGATATTTTTTGCTAATTCCTGAAACAATCGACCTGTACCTCTGCAATATTTTTAGTTAATTCATGAAACATCCGGCCTGAGGCCTGGCAAGATTCTTTCTATCCCTACTATTATCCAAAATTTTATTAATTTAAATTGACTGATAAAGGGAAGTTGGTTGCTATGCAGGAAAGATGGCAGATAAAAAATCCCACAATTCAGAGTTTAGATTCCCCCGCTGTCCGGATTCTCAAGCAGCGGGGTTTGACACCGGAGGAAATTGAGAGTTTTCTCCGGCCGGTGCCTGAAAATCTCAGTGATCCCTTGAAATTTCCCGGTATTCCTTCGGCTCTGACCAGGATCAGCCAGGCCCGGGAAGAGCAGGAGAGAGTTTTAATCTACGGCGATTATGATGTGGACGGCATAACTTCCACCGCCCTGCTCCTTGATTATCTAACTGAAATCTGGGCTGTGGAATGCCTCTATTATATTCCGGATCGGATCCGGGATGGCTACGGTCTTAATCTTGCAGCTTTTAAAAGCCTTGGCCTGGAAAATTTTGAACTGGTAATCACAGTTGACTGCGGTATCACCGCCCTGGAAGAAATTAAATTTTTACAGGAACGGGGTATTGATGTCATTGTGACCGACCACCATGAACCTGCAGATGAACAGCCTCCCGCTCTTTCTCTCATCAACCACCACCTGCTGGAGGGAGATCTTGAAATTAAAGGCGGCCTGTCCGGCGTGGGGACAGCCTTTAAGCTCTGCCAGGCCTTGGAGCAGCAGCGCTTAAGCCGGCAAAATAGCCAGGATAACCCGCCTGATAAAAAGACTATTTCTGAGAAAAACCCGGGTAATAATTCTGATCCGGCTCCTGGTGGCTTTAAAACCGAATCTCACAGCTCTGGGAGCAACTTTGAGAACCTGGAAACCAGGATAGCGAGTCCTGACAGCGATTCTGGCCCCCTGACTCCCTATCTCAAATCCAGGCTTGATCTGGTGGCTCTGGGTACGGTGGCGGACCTGGTTCCCCTGCAGGGTGAGAACCGGATTCTGGTGAGGGAGGGCCTTAAGGTCCTAAAAAACACTGATAACCCCGGGCTTCAGGCTCTGGCCGGGAGCCTTTCCCTTGATCTTTCCCGGGAAATCTCAGCCGGCCAGATAGGCTATATCCTGGCCCCTCCGATCAACGCCGCCGGCCGGATTAAATCAGCTGATCAGGCCCTGCAGCTTCTGCTGGCCGGGGACCGCCGGCAGGTAGAGGGGCTGGCTCAAAACCTGGTGGAGTATAACTATCAACGCCGCCAGGAAGAGGACCAGACCCTGGAAGAAGCCCTCGAAATGATCGAAGCCAGCCCACCATGTGAAGAGGAGGGAATTGTTCTGGCCTCCCGCAGCTGGCACCCCGGAGTAATCGGCATTGTGGCCTCCCGGCTGGTTGAGAAGTATTACCGTCCGGTGATTCTGATAGCCCTGGAGGGTAAGAAACAGGCTGAGAAAACCCGGGGTCCGGTTCAAGCCGGTGATAATAACCGGTCAGAAACCGAAAAAAACAGCTCTAATCCTGCTGAAACAGACCGGGGGCGGGGTTCGGGCCGCAGCATCTCTGCCCTTAACCTTCATCGGGCCCTCAAGGCCTGCAGTTCCCATCTCCTGGGTTTTGGCGGCCACAGACAGGCTGCCGGCCTGGAGATAGAAGCCGGGAAGGTTGCTGACTTTCGCCGGGCCTTTAATAATTATCTTAAGGAGAATTTGAGCTCCCGCGATTTCATTCCGGCCAGGCAGATAGATGACATTTTGAGTGAGAAGCAGATTTCGCTGGATTTTTATCAGGAGCTGAAAACTCTAAAACCCCATGGCATTGGCAATCCTGCTCCCACCTTTCTCCTGCCTCAGGTCAGCCTGCAGCAGGCCAGGGCGGTGGGCCGCGATAACAGCCATCTTCAGCTGACAACCTCCGGAGGACTTAAGGGTATTGGCTTTAATCTGGCACAGGATTTTGATTTTCCCGGCACCGACAGCAGCTATAACCTCATTGCCCGGGTCGAGGATAATAACTGGCAGGGCAGACACACGGTCCAGCTTAATCTTAAGAACCTGGTTCCGGTCAGCCGGCAGCAGGATTATCCCATAATATATTCCGGCGGCAATCTAAAACTTCATGACTTCCGGAACTGCGGTGACCCCTGCAGGGTGATTGCTTCAATTCCAGGAGATCTAAACTCCTGCCTAATCTATCTCAATAACAGAAAGTTAAAGGCCGAACTCGAGGAAAAATTTCCCCGGACCCTCTGCTGCACCTCGGCAGATAAGGCCGCCGCAAGCAACCGCCGTCAGGTAGTTTTTTTTGAACTTCCCTTTTCCCTGGCAGAAATGATTCAGGTTATTGGCTTTGAATCCAGCCAGACAGAGGACAACTCAGACAGGGGCAGTATAGAGAAGCTGGAATTATATTTCCTTTTTGGCAAGGAAGATTTAAGCGCCAATCAGAGGATACTGCAGCATCGGCTTATAAGCAAAGAGGCACTAGAGCAGGCCTGGAAGTTAATCAGCCGGCAGGAAAGATTCACCAGGAAGGAACTTCCCGGACTGCTGAAAGATTGTCCCGGCTTAAAGCCAGCAGCAGTCGATCAGCTGCTGGAAATCTGGCAAGAGCTGGAGCTGGTTACCAGGGAAGAAAAAGAAGAAAAGGACTACCGGATAACAGGCAGTTTCCCGGTCAAACTGGACTTCTCCCATTCAATAAGATATAATAGAAATGTTGAAATTAAAGAGGATTTTGCCCGGCTTAAAGAATTGGTTTTTTCAAGCGATCTCAGAGAGCTCTTTGCTCTGCTTCAGCAGGGACTTAAATTATAATTTTATCAGGTATTTAATATAATAATTTCAAGGGTTGAAACAGGATTTCAAGAGAATATCAAGAGGAGGATAGTGATGAATTTATCAGATTATATTAGAGAAATACCCGATTTTCCCAAGGAAGGCATACTTTTTAAGGATATAACTCCGCTTCTCCAGGACACCACGGCCTTCCGTCAGGCCATAGACAGGATGGCCGAGCACTATCAGGAACTGGAATTTGATTATATTGCTGGTATTGAGGCCCGGGGTTTCCTGCTGGGACCTACCCTGGCCTATAAGTTTGATAAGGGTTTTATTCCCATCCGCAAACCAGGTAAACTGCCGGCCGAAAAGATCTCTGCCAGCTATGAACTGGAATACGGAACAAATACCCTGGAAATGCACAGGGATGCCTTCAAACCTGGAGATAAAGTGCTGCTGGTAGATGACCTGCTGGCCACCGGCGGAACTGCCCGTGCTGCCGTGGAATTAATTGAAAGTCTGGAGGGAGAAGTAACAGGAATAGGTTTTCTAATCGAACTGGTTGACCTCAACGGCCGGGGCGATCTTGAAGGATATGATGTTTATTCCCTTCTGGAAGAATAGTTTAACTCTGAATGAGTAGTTTCACTCCAGATTAATTATCAGGCTTTGTTTTTACCATCCTCGAGATAAATCAAATCTCAGGGAAGTAAATATCAATAGAAACCCGATTTAACCCGTTTTATAGAAACTCATAAAAGAACTCAAATGAACACAAATGAACTTTATTAGCCACCCGGATGCCCCGGTATTTTAAATAATATGCCGCCGGGAAAATTATTTCCAGTCCCCTAACGTGAGGAGTATTTTATGGATCTCAACAAGATTTTCAAAAAAATTAAAACCTATATAACTGACCCTGATCTGAGCGAAATCAAGAAAGCTTATGAAGTTTCTAAGCAGGCTCATCAGGGTCAATATCGTATTTCCGGGGAGCCCTATGTCGAGCACCCCCTGGGTGTGGCCTATATTCTGGCCGAACTAGAGCTGGATTTAACCACCATCACCGGCGCTCTGCTCCATGATGTCCTGGAGGATTCCAAAATAACCAGAGAAGAAATTGTGGAGGAGTTTGGTGAGGAAATTGCTCTGTTGGTTGATGGGGTCACCAAGCTGACCCAGATTCAGTTCAAGACCAAGGAGGAACAGCAGGCTGAAAGTCTGCGTAAGATGTTCCTGGCCATGGCCGATGATATCAGGGTAGTTTTGATTAAACTGGCCGACCGGTTGCACAATATGAGAACTCTTGGTTATATGAGCCGGGAGAAACAGCTGGAAAAGGCCCAGGAAACCCTGGAGATCTATGCCCCTCTGGCCCACCGGCTGGGGATGTCCCGCCTCAAATGGGAGTTAGAGGACCTCTGTTTCCGCTATCTCAAGCCCGAAATGTATTATGAGGTTTCCCGCAAAATAGCAGCCAACCGCAAGGAGAGGGAAGACCAGATCCAGGAGGCTATAGGCGAAATTAATAATCATCTGGAGAAGGAGGATATCAAAGCTGATATCTCCGGCCGGCCCAAGCATCTTTACAGTATCTATCAGAAGATGGAAAGGAAGGAAGTAGACTTCAATGAAGTTTATGACCTGACAGCCGTCCGGGTTCTGGTCGACTCGGTACGGGAGTGCTATGAGGTTCTGGGCATCATCCACGAGATCTGGAAACCAATGCCGGGCCGCTTCAAGGATTATATTGCCATGCCCAAATCCAACATGTACCAGTCCCTTCACACCACCGTGATTGGTCCCGATGGTGATCCCCTGGAGGTGCAGATCCGGACCCGGGAGATGCACCGCACCGCCGAATACGGAATTGCCGCCCACTGGAAATATAAGGAGGGCAAAAAGAGCGACGGTGAATTTGAGGAGAAGCTCTCCTGGCTCCGCCAGCTTTTGGAATGGCAGAAGGACCTGCAGGAGCCCCACGAATTCATAGAAACTTTAAAAATTGATCTTTTCGAGGACGAGGTTTTTGTCTTCACCCCCAAGGGTGATGTTATTTCTCTGCCCCGGGGAGGAACCCCTATTGATTTTGCCTATAACATCCATACCGAGGTCGGCCACAACTGCGTGGGAGCCAAGGTCAACAGCAAGATAGTTCCGCTGGAATACAGCCTGGAAAATGGCGATATTGTGGAAATCCTGACTTCCAATAATTCCACCGGACCGACCCGGGACTGGCTGAAATTTGTCAAGACCTCTCGGGCCAGGAGCAAAATCAAGCGTTGGTTCAAGCAGCAGCAGAAGGAGAAGATTGTTGCCAGCGGCAAAAAATCCCTCTTCCAGGCTCTGGAAAAGGATGAAATTGATTTACCCAAGGAAGAAAAACAAAAAGTTCTGCAGAAGGCAGCTAAAGAATTGAACTATTCGGACCTTGAGTCCCTGTATGCCGCCATCGGCTACGATCAGCTGACTACCCGCCAGGTCATAAACAAGATTCCAGAGGAGTATAAAAAACAGGTTGAGCTTCAGGATCTGATCAGCAAACCCCGGAAAAAGACTACCGACCGCGGTGTCAGAGTAAAGGGAATGGATGATATACTTGTCCGCCTGGCCCAGTGCTGCAATCCGGTACCCGGCGATGATATAGTCGGTTATATCACCAGGGGCCGGGGAGTTTCTGTCCACCGCTCGGACTGTCCCAACCTCAAGGGCCTCAGCAAAGATAGATTTATCGAGGTCAGCTGGAGCGGCACCCGCACCGGCTCCTACCAGGTTGAACTTTCCATCCGGGCGGTCAATAAATCAGCCCTGCTCAATGAAATAACCGGTTTGATTTCCAAGGAAAAAATTGAACTCCATTCGGTGATGGCCAACACCGATAAATACAATCAGGCCTATATCAAGCTTGCGGTGGAACTGAGCAGCCTGGAACACATGCGGGACTTAATCAAAAAGATAGAAAATGTATCAGGCGTTCTTTCGGTCAGCCGCTCCCGCCCCAGCTAAAATACTGGTCATCGGCCTTAACTCCGGCAATATCCGGTGCAGTAATTGCCATCTGAATTTTTTAACTGAAATCAGCAGGTCAAATTTCAGTTAATATTGTACCTTACCAGGTCGATAGGGTCGGGATATACCTGGAATTTTCATTATTGAATCTCAAATTTATTTTCTTGTTTGGCATAATATTATATAGTTATATTCTCATAAGCATTTATAAAGCTTAACATCTATAAAACTTAACATCGATAAAACCATCTTAACATCAATAAAACCATAATTTAATTGATATCAATCATTAGCATTAATGTAGCAATCATAGATATCAATAATCATAATTGATATAGCCATAATGAATACCCTTAATTGGCCCTGATATAGCAACATGGATATCATTCATTATAATATCATATATTATTATCAATAAATTCATTATAATTAGCAGGGGGAGATACAGTATGCGGGCAGTTGTTCAACGAGTTAGCGAAGCCATGGTTCTGGTAGATAAAGAAGTAGTGGGTGCCATTGATTCCGGCCTCTGCGTTTTTCTGGGGGTGGGAGAGGAGGACAGCCGGGAGGATGCTGATTACTTGGCTGATAAAATTGTCAATCTCCGGATTTTTGCCGATGAGGAGGGTAAAATGAATCTCTCGGCTCTGGATCTGGATAAAGAACTGCTGATAATATCTCAGTTTACTCTCTATGGAGACTGCCGTCAGGGGCGCCGTCCCGGTTACAGCCAGGCCGCCTCTCCTCAGCGGGCAGAGGAGCTCTATGACTATTTCCTGGAGAAGCTTAAAGATTATAACCTTCCGCTGGCCAGTGGAGAATTCAAGGCCATGATGGATGTTGATTTGATCAATGATGGCCCGGTAACCCTGCTGCTGGACAGCCAGAAAAATTTTTAACAGCAGAGAACAGCAGGGCAAATAATTTTTTCTGGGGTGATTTATATTAATATAAACACGATTAAAACCGGTAGAAATGCCACCAACTGTTACGTAGTGGTAAGCTTAGGAGAAGCTCTGGTGATTGACCCTGGCTCAAAAAAGGATGTCGACAAAATTAAGAGCACAATTGAGGCCGAGGAGGCCGTTTTAAAATATGTTTTAAATACCCACAGCCATTATGACCATATTGGAGGAAATAAGTATCTGCTGACCGGCTCACCGGCAGAACTTCTGGCCCATCCCTCGGCGGCTGACAATCTGACCGATCCCCGGAAAAACCTGTCGGTCTTTATGGGCGCAGATTACAGCAGCCCTGAGCCTGATCGCAGCCTTGAAGCCGGAGCAGTACTGAAGCTGGGGGAGGAAACTTTCGAGACTTACCACATTCCCGGACATTCACCTGACAGCCTGGCGCTTTATTCTCCCTCCGAAAAGCTGCTCTTTGCCGGCGATCTAATCTTCAGCGGTGGCATTGGACGCACCGACCTTCCCGGGGGAGACCAGCAGCGGTTAAAGAAATCTGTCGATCTTATACTGCGGGAACTATCGCCGGAAACCCGGGTTTATCCCGGTCACGGCGAACCAACCACTCTAAAAAAATTTAAGGAAGAGATTTATCCGGTTTTAATGGGCTAGCAACCGGGATTGCTTTTTGTAAGTTTGAAATTTGTAAGTTTAAAATCAGAAAAAATAAAAAAGCCAGCAGCAAAAAGTTTGCCCTGGAAAAAAGTTTGTTTCAGACCGGCAAACCGACACCATAATTACCTGAATATAATTGACAATTGCCGGGCTCTAAGGTAAAATGAAAATGCCAAATATAAATATTTTTTGGATCCTGCCCAGGAATTAAAGCTGCACTTTTACCCTAAAACCCTGTCCTGGACCCTGTACTGTATCCTACACCGGGGTCTGCCGTCATGGATCAAGCATTTATCATTTTTAATATCGTCACAAAAGTTTTAGTACCGTTACAAAAGAGTATAGATTTTCTGCCTAAGGGAGGTTAATTTAAAGGATGTTTAATGAACTCAGAAATTATAGTAGAATAATAGTTTATATTGTGGTTATAGCCTTTGTTATTAGTGGTGGTTTCATGGGTTACGGTGCTCTCTTTGGAGACGACACCGGTGGTCAGCCGGAGGGCCCGACCGACATTCAGGATGCCATAGTGGTTGTTAACGGGGAGGAGATTCCTCGCCAGCAGTACCTCAATATTCTGGATAACTATCGCCAGCAGACCGCCAATTTCACCCGTTCTCAGATGCTGCCCTTCCGGCTCAGCATTCTGGAATCTCTGATTGAAGAAAACCTTTTAATTCAGGAAGCCAGGGAGCGGGGAATCAGCCCGGAAGTTACCGAAGTTGAAATTGAAGAATTCCTTCAGGAGATTCTGGTTCAGAATCAGATGGAGGTGGAAGAACTGGAACAGATCATGGAAATGCAGGGTATGACCATGGAAGATCTGCGTCAGAGTCTACGATTTTCTTTGGAACAGCAGGCCATGGTTGAAGAGACCATGGAAGACATTCAGGGAGATGTTAGCGTTTCGGAAGAGGAGATAGAGGAAAGATTTGACGAACAGTATGAAGATGAAGAGCTGGATGAAGAGGAGGCCGAGGAAGCCCGCCAGGAGATTGAAGCTCGGCTGAGAGAAGAAAAGGAACAGCAGGCCTTTGACGACTGGCTGGCTGATAAGAAAGCCTCTGCCGAGATAGAAATTAAGGACCCTGGTCTGCAGGGACTGAAATATATGGAAGACGGCCGTTATGAGGAAGCTCGACAACAGTTTCACAGCGCCCTGGAATACAGCAGTGATCCCGCTCTCTATATTTTCCTGGCCGAAACCTATCAGAATGAAGAAAGATATGCTGAAGCTGAAGAGGTCCTGATTGAAGCCCTGGACGAGGATCCAGAAAACTGGGAACTTGCCTATCAACTGGGAGAACATTACCGCCAGGTTGAGGAAGAAGAACTGGCCCTGGAGAAGTACGATCAGGCTTCAGAATATGCCGGCCGGAATCTAATGGCGCGCTATCAGCTTAATATGGCCTACAGCCAGCTGGAAGCAGAGGACCGGGCTGCTGAAGAGATGGAGAGGTTTGTTGAGATTCAGCAGCAGTACCAGGAGGTTGGTGCCGAAGGAATTGCTCCGTTGCCGGAGGGTGAAGAGCTGGATGAAGAGGATCTCGAGGAGCTGGAAGAACTGGATCCTGAAGAAGAGCTGGAAGAGGATCTGGACGAAGATCCCTTGGAAACCGAACCTCTGGAATAAAGCAGCTTTTATTGCAATTCCTTCTGAAAATGCAATAAATTAAATTAAACAAATGCACCTTTAAAGCATCCTTAAAACGCCCTTAATGACAGGCAGTTTTAATTTTAACAGTAGATATCAGAAAGAACCGGGATAGGTGATAAATTTATGACAATCAAAGCACCGCGGGGGACAAATGACATTTTGCCCCCCGCTTCTTTTAAATGGAATTATATTGAAGAACGCGCCCATGAAATCTGCCGGCGTTACAATTACCAGGAAATCAGGACCCCGATTTTTGAACATACCGAACTTTTTGCCCGGGGAATCGGCGAGGCTACCGACATAGTTCAAAAAGAGATGTACACCTTTACCGACAAGGGCGACAGAAGCATCACCCTGAGACCTGAGGGCACCGCCCCGGTGGTCCGGGCCTTCTTAGAACATAAGCTCTACGGCAAGGCTTTACCTAAAAAATTTTTTTATTTTGGCCCCATGTTCCGCTACGAAAGACCTCAGGCTGGCCGCTACCGCCAGTTTCACCAGTTCGGAGTTGAGGTCATCGGCAGCGATGCCCCCGATGTTGACGTTGAGATAATCATGCTGGGCATTGATTTCATCGAAGAATTTGGTTTCAAGGATTATTATGTAGAAATCAACAGCATCGGCTGCTCTGAGTGCCGGCCTCCCTATCTGGAAGAACTTAAGGCCTATTTATCCGGGAAAGAGGACCTCTGTGAAAACTGCCAGGAAAGACTGAAAACCAACCCCCTCCGGGTGCTGGACTGCAAAAGTCCGGTATGTCAGGAGATCGTTAGCGAGGCCCCGGTGATAACCGAGCATCTCTGTCCGGTCTGCCAGGAGAACTTCAACCAGGTCAAAGAGGGTCTGAAAAAACTCAACCTGGACTTTAGAAAGGTGCCCACCCTGGTCCGGGGACTGGATTATTACACCAACACTGTCTTCGAGGTCAAATCCGATGAACTGGGAGCCCAGGATGCTATCTTTTCCGGAGGCAGATACAACGGTCTCCTGGAAGAGATCGGAGACCGCGACATTCCCGCCACCGGTTTTGCCCTGGGACTGGAAAGGCTGGAGATTCTGCTGGAAGAGGAAGCCCGAGAATTTGGCGATGATCTCCAGGTCTACATCACCACCATCGGCGAGGAAGCCGAGGCAGAATCCCTGGATATCCTCCACCGGCTGAGGAAGGCTGGTTACTCGGCCGATCGGGACTACGGCGGCCGCAGCGTCGGAAGCCAGATGAAGGATGCCGACCGCAAAAACAGTCGCTACTGTCTGATCATTGGCAGCGAAGAGCTTAAAGCCGGCGAGGCCACCCTCCGCGACATGAAAAGCGGGGAGGAAGAGGCAGTTCCCTTGGATGGTATACTGGAGTATATGAGTAAAGTGTTTGAGCCTGGGCTTTAATGGTCGGTACCGGGTTCCTTGCCAATATTCAACAGATGTCATGTCAAAGATACCCTGTCAATTTTCGATAGATGTCATGTCAAATTTCGACAGGCATCCTACTATAATTCGACACGGTTCACCCTGCTGGATCTGATGATTTCTCTTTATCCTATCTCTTTATCTTAATAACTGCAATACTTTTATTTATAACAATACTCTTATCTTAACAATACATTTGCCTATAACTCCAGTTAATTCAGTATATAAGTATATTTTTAAACAAAGCCGGGGCGCAAAAGCCGGCTATCTTTAGAAACTAATTAAAACTAATCATGGCTATTAAGTCTGCTCAGCATATATTCTCTGATTGTTAAGTGAATTATTATTCCAGCCTATCATAGCATAAAATATAAACATCAAAAAGTATGGATGAATACTGTTATTGCCCTAATCACAGGTTCTGCCACGATGAATCTATTAATATATTAATAGAACCCATAATAAATAGTATCCTACTTTTGATTGGATTCCTGAGCTGACTTAATAGCCATAAAACTAATTAGAAACTATTTTACCATTATTTTATCATTTTTTTCTTGATTTTTGTTACCATCTCACTCAGGACCACCCTTTTATATCAGGATCACCTGCTTCAGGCAGAGCACAAAGCAGATATCAAGATATCAGGCCAGTAATAGTGCAAGCATCATTCTGTACCGGGGAACCACTTTTTTAAAAGTTATACCATCCCGGTACAGTTATTATTTTAGGTTTTTTTGTTAAAATTAAGTTTTCAGGATTAACTAAAATGATGAGAACAATGCTCTGATAGTTAAAGGCCTAAGGGCAGTTTTTTAAGCTTCTCCGAAGAAAAAAGTTACCCTCCATTAAAAAAGTGTGAACGATGTCTTGATATTTAACACATACTTCTTAAAAAGTTTGAATGGCTTACTGATATTTACCATCTACATATTAAATTCAACAAAATTAAATAACCGATAATAGCTCAGAGTTCTGCAACATTTTTCAGCATCTGATCAGTAATGACTAAAACCGGGACAGGAAATAAGCAATGCTGGAGAACTAAACTATTGAACCTGAAGAGCATGATAAGGAGAGTGCAATAATGAATTTGTCAAATCAAAGGAAGTTAAAGAGAACCCACATCTGCAGTCAACTTGACAGAGAAATGATAGGCGAAGAGGCAGCAGTAGCTGGCTGGGTACAGCGCACCCGGGATCACGGCGGCCTGCTCTTTGTCGATCTCCGGGACAGATCCGGCCTGGTACAGCTTGTTTTCTCCGAGAAAATTTCAGCTGAAGCCCTGAAACTGGCCGAAAAACTGGGCCAGGAAGATGTTATAGCTGTCCGGGGATTAATCAGGAAGAGGCCTGAGGAAAATATTAACCGGGAGATTGCCACCGGAGAGATTGAAATAATGGGAGAGGAAATAGAACTCATATCTCCTTCCGAAACACCGCCCTTTTTAATAGAGGATAATGTTAATGCCGGAGAAGATCTGCGGCTGGAGTACCGCTATCTCGATCTCCGCCGTCCCGAGATGCTGGAAATCGTCAAAACCAAGCATCAGGCCATGCAGACCATCCGGAGTTTTCTCAGCCAGCGGGATTACTGGGAAGTAGAAACCCCGATCCTGACCCGCAGCACTCCGGAGGGTGCTCGGGATTACCTGGTTCCCAGCCGGCTCCATCAGGGGAAATTCTATGCTCTGCCCCAGTCCCCTCAGCTCTTCAAGCAGGTCCTGATGGCCTCCGGAGTCGAGAAATATTTCCAGATCGCCCGCTGTTTCCGGGATGAGGATCTCCGGGCCAACCGCCAGCCTGAATTCACCCAGATAGACATCGAGATTTCCTTCATTGATCTGGAGAACTTTCAAAGAGAAATGGAAGAGCTGATGAGAGAGATCTTTGCTCTGAAGGGAATTCCCCTGCCCTGGGAAGTCCCCCGTATGAGCTACCGGGAAGTCATGGATCGATTCGGTTCCGACAGCCCCGACACCAGATTCGGCCTGGAAATTAATGACCTTTCCGGGATTTTCGCTGACAGTGAATTCCGCGTCTTCAGCGGCACCATTGCTGATGGCGGCACTGTCAGAGGTATCAGAGTTCCGGGAGGAGCCGAATTCAGCAGGAGTCAGCTAGATAAGCTGGAGGATAGGGTCAAAGAGTTTGGTGCCAAAGGCCTGGCCTGGCTGGCCTTTACTGGCGAAGAAGTCAACTCTCCCATTGCTAAGTTTCTCAGCGAAAAGGAATTTCAGCAGCTTAGAGAAGAACTGGAAATAACAGCAGGTGATCTGCTTTTGATAGTGGCGGCCGATTATAAAACAGCAGTAACCTCACTGGGTCAGCTGCGCCTGGATCTGGGTCACAAACTGGATTTAATTCCCGAGGATAGCTTTGATCTCCTCTGGGTCGAAGATTTCCCCCTCTTTACCTATAACGAAGAGGAAGAACGCTTTGAAGCCGAACATCATCCCTTCACCGCTCCCCTCCCCGAAGATATTGAGCTGCTGGAAGAAAACCCGGCAGAGGCCAGGGCAGCCGCCTATGATCTGGTTTTAAACGGGGAAGAAATTGGCGGCGGAAGCATCAGAATCAACAACAGAGATCTGCAGAGCAAAATTTTTTCTTTGCTGAACATGTCAGAAGAGGAGGCCGAGGAGAAGTTTGGTTTTCTGCTCAAAGCCTTCAGCTACGGCACTCCGCCTCACGGCGGAATAGCCTTCGGCCTGGATCGAATTATTATGCTCCTGACCGGAAGAAAGTCAGTCCGGGATGTCATCGCCTTTCCCAAAACCCAGCGGGCCACCTCGCCGATGACAAAAGCTCCTGGAACAGTAAGCCCGGAGCAGCTTAAGGAATTAAACCTGAAAACAATTTCTCCGGAAGAAGAATAGCCAGCAGACCCAGTCCTGGATTTAGCGAATCAGAACTGCCGGATGTCCGGCAAAGAGCTCATCGGATTCTACCCAAGGTGCCCAGGGGTCCTTGCAAATTCCGAATTCCTGACAGACTTCATCCAGGCATTCGGCAACAGTTTACCACTTTACTATCGCCAGCTAGTTACCTGCCACCAGCGAAAGCCCAGGAGGGTTATCAAATAATGCCAGATCAAGAAAAAGAGAAGAAAATCAAAAACCTACTTGAGCAGCAGCGGGATTTTTTTCAGCAGGGCGAGACCAGACAACACTCCCGGCGAAGAGAATTTCTCCTTCGCTTAAAACTAGGTCTCCAGGAGAGAGAAGAAGACATTCTCTCAGCCCTCGAGACCGACCTGGGCAAGCATCCCGTGGAAACCTATGCCGCTGAACTGGGAATAATCAAACAGGAAATTAATTATGTTTTAAAGCGTCTCAAAAAATGGATGAAACCCCGGAAAAGCAGATTATCATTTTTACATTTCTGGTCCCGAGGTGCAGTTCATACCGAACCCTATGGCAATGTACTCATCATTTCCCCCTGGAATTACCCTCTGCAGCTGGCTCTCTTGCCTTTAGTCGACGCCCTGGCAGCTGGAAACTGCGTCCTCCTTAAGCCCTCCGAGCATTCTCCGGCCACCTCCCTAGCAATTGAAGAAATTGTTTCCGATTATCTTCCCTCTGAACTAGTAGCAGCTGTCCAAGGAGCTAAAGAAACCGGCAAGTTTCTCCTGGAGCAGCAGTATGACTTTATTTTCTTCACCGGCAACAAGCAGGTGGGCAGGATTGTAATGAAGAAAGCTGCCGAAAACCTGATCCCTGTCAGCCTGGAGCTGGGAGGCAAATGTCCCTGTCTGGTGGATGAAACGGCCAGACTGGATCTGGCTGCCCGCAGGATCGTCTGGGGAAAGCTTTTGAATGCCGGCCAGACCTGTGTGGCGCCGGATTATGTCCTGGTTCACCATCAGCAGAAAGAAGCCTTTCTGGAGAGAGCCCGGGAGGCAGTCTCCAAATATTACGGCAGCAATCCTGCAGAGAGCCCGGACTATCCCCGGATAATTAATGAAAATCATTTCCAGAGGATTAAAAACTATCTGGATAACACCAAAGGCCGGATTGTCCTGGGTGGCGAGACGGACCTGGAAAACCTTTACATAGCCCCGACCATCATCGATGACATAACCCCCTCCGATGCCCTCATGCAGGAGGAAATTTTCGGTCCCCTGCTACCCGTCCTGGAATATGAGGATATTTCCCGGGCCAGAGAAATAATTGACAGTTTCACCACCCCTCTGTCTTTCTATCTTTTCACCCGCGACAGCCGGCTTAAAAAGCAGCTGATTCAGGAGATTCCCTTCGGGAGCGGCTGTATAAATGACACCCTTATCCAGGCTTCAACTCCCCGCTTTCCCTTCGGTGGCAAGGCAGAAAGCGGAATGGGTGCCTACCACGGCCGGGCCGGCTTTAACCTTTTCAGCCATCACAAGACTGTAATTGAAAAAACCGATCTCTTTGATATTAAACTCCGCTATCCCCCCTATCAGGGCAAATTGAAGTTACTAAAGCGTCTATTTCGCTGGTTTTAATTTTAAAAAAATTTTTAGTCAAAATAGATGTTAATAAGTAAATGTATGGCATAGCATTAATAAGTAAATGTATAGCATTAATAAATAAATGTATGGCATAGGATAAATAAGCAAATGTATGGTATTTAAGTCAATGAACTAAGTCAATGAACTGTCAACATATAATTGTCAACATATGAATGTATGATATAAAGGCATAGAGCCAGAACAAGAATAGCTAATCAATAACATGAAGACTTTTGCAAAAGTCTTTTTTCTTTTTTTAAACTGCTACTTTTGCTAACAACTGCTACTTTTGTTAACAGTTGTAGGTTAAGGTTGAAACCGATGTAGGTTAAGGCTGAAACCGTCATAAAAGAGAGTAGATTAAGGTTGAAATTATCATAAAAAGTAAGCAGGCGAAGGTTGAAATCGTCAAAAAAAAGGAGGTTTACAACATACTCCTGAACTTAAATATATCTTTTCTAAAGATAATCCTGATTTATTTTGAGCCCCTACTTATCTAAATATAAATGCCCTATCATCTTGATTATTTCATACATCTGTGATATTATTTTATTAACAGAAAAGCTCTGCCGTGTACGTGAATGGTAAAAAAATTTTGACCAACACCAATACATTGGGAGCCTGGTCTCTATCTGCGGCGCAGAAGCCCTTCGGGGGACCTGCAAACCAGATAGGAGGGCACCCACTTTGCAGACAGGGATCAAAATTCTCAAACCACACGGCACGGTGGAGCTTTTCTCTATCAATGTATTTCCTGCAAATTCCTTACAAATAAACCCCCAGCTATATCCTTCTTCTGCTTACCATTTCCTTGCCGATTACAAATTCTTACAGTACCTCCTTCCTGTTAAATCTGCTCCTGTTAATTTTCTCTAAACTTTCAAATTTCTTTAACCATTTCTTATTTGACAATCATTATTGCTGTATCTGCCAAATTTAGCAAACTTTTATTTTTAATTGAAATTTTCTCCCGAATCCTTTGCATTCTTATTAACTTTTTGATATCATATGAGGTAAGCAAATTAATCCAGACAATGTCAATAGCATTTTATGGGTATAAGTTTTCGGCAGGATCTGACTGCCTCTATAAAATGAGTTTGCCGGGGTTTTTTAGCCGCATTTGTTAAATTTTGTACTTGCGGCAGCATCAACCTAAAACATAGTTAAAGTTAAGTAATGTCCGAGGTTAACCAGTGTCCCGGGTTAAACAGAAAAACCAGCTTAACCTGGTAAGACCATCATATATTTATCTCAATATTTATCACATTCCGCTAAATACTGGAGATTTAGTCATAAATCTTGTCTCTCATTCCAATAAATACTGAAGAGTTGGCCTTAGATATTTTTTCTCAAACCCTCGTATACTTAAGAGTTAGACATGAATCATTTTTTTAACCCTATAAATACTGGAGAGTCAGCCATGAATCTCTTTTCCCAAAATAAAAATAAGGATAAACAGCCCCTGGCCTTCCGGATGCGTCCGGAGACCTTTTCCGAACTCCACGGCCAGGAGCACATCACCGCCCCCGGCAAACTGCTGCGCCGGATGATCGAGGCTGACAAACTGCAGTCCCTGATTCTCTACGGTCCTCCCGGAACCGGCAAGACCAGTCTGGCCCGGATCATCTCCTGTCAGACCGAATCCGAATTTATCAAGCTAAATGCCGTAACTTCGGGAGTCAAGGACCTCCGGAAGGTAATCGCACAGGGACAGGATAATCTTGAGCTTTACAACAAAAGCACCATTCTTTTTATCGATGAAATCCACCGTTTCAATAAGGCCCAGCAGGATGCCCTGCTGCCCTCGGTAGAAAAGGGAATCATTATTATGATTGGGGCCACCACTGAAAATCCCTATTTTGAGGTCAACGCCCCGCTGCTTTCCCGCTCCCGGATTTTTCAGCTGAAGCCCCTGGAAAAGCAGGATATAATCAAAATAATTCACCAGACCCTAGAGGACAAAGATCGTGGTCTGGGCAATCTTGATATTGAAATTTCTCAGGAAACAATAGATTTTCTGGCTGATAGATCGGGAGGCGATGCCCGGGTGGCCTTAAACGCTTTGGAAATCGCCGCCCTGTCCACACCCTCTGACCGGGAGGGCAGGATAGCACTGACCGGGGAAGTAATTGCTGATTCCATGCAGGAGAAGATTTTGAAATACGATAAAAGTGGAGATAATCACTATGATGTCATCTCAGCCTTCATCAAGAGCATCCGGGGTTCCGACCCCGATGCCGCCCTCTTCTGGCTGGCCCGGATGATCAAAGCCGGCGAGGATCCCATGTTTATCGCCCGCCGCATCATAGTTCATTCCGCCGAAGATATCGGCCTGGCCGACCCAACTGCCCTGGGAATTGCCGTCGCTGCAGCCCGGGCCCTGGAGTATGTCGGCCTGCCCGAGGCCCGCATCCCGCTGGCCCAGGCCGTGATCTATCTGGCCACCGCTCCCAAAAGCAATTCCGTCATCACCGGCATCGACCGGGCTCTGGATTACCTGGAAAACAACGACCCCGGTCCGGTTCCATCCCACCTGCGTGATACCCATTACCGAGGAGCTCAGGAGCTGGGCAGCGGCGTGGATTATAAATACCCCCACAGCTATGAGAATAACTATGTCGAGCAGGACTACCTGCCCGAAAACCACCGGGATACCAGTTTTTATCAGCCGGGAGATCAGGGTCAGGAAGAGAAAATCAAAAAATTTCTCCAGCACCTCAAGGAGTAAAGTTAATAGCATATTCTATAAATATATTTTTTCAGAAAAATAATTCATCAAAAAAATATTTCCTGAACCAGAACCATATCGAGTCAATACCATACCAAAATCATTACCATGTCGAGCCAATAGCATACTGATCAAGCACCACATCGAACCAGAACTATATACCCAAATTTTAATAATTAATTCTCAAAAACACCAGGACCAGTGTCAGAATAGTGGTGATGCCGTGAAAGAAAACCAGGGTTATCAGACTATCTCAGCACCGCTCAAGATTACCAATAAGGTTAAGGACAGCCGCTTTATTGCCAGCGCCAGTCCCTGCCCGGACCGGCAGGAAGCCGAAGCCTTTATAACCGAAATCAGTGCTAAATACGATGATGCTAATCACAATGTCTCGGCCTACCGTATCTATGAATCCAGGGAAATCCTGGAATACAGTGACGACGATGGCGAACCGGGCGGGTCCTCGGGCCCGCCGGTGCTGGCCAAAATAGCCGGCCATAATCTGGTCAACACCTGCGTGGTTGTAACCCGCTATTTTGGCGGAACAAAATTAGGAATTGGGGGGTTAATCAAAGCCTATGGCAACTCCTGTGACCGGGTTTTACTGAAGGCAGACAAAATCAAACTCAGCTTATTTTATTCCATAATATGCCGGGGAGATTACCAGCAGCTCGGTATAACCCTCGGCCAGCTGGAAAAGGTAGGAGCAGAAATTAAGGGAACAAGACACGTTGATAAGGGGTTTTCCGTTGAGGCAGTCGTCAGAGCCTCAAGCTTTGACAGCCTCTCACAGGAAATCACCAGAATAACCGGCAACAGAGTGGATTTAACTAAAAAGGAAAGTAAATTTTTACCTAATTGACAGAGTGATTTAGCTATGTTACAATAAAACTCGATATTAATACTCAAGATTATGAGGTGGAAAAAATGAAAATTTCAACCAGGGGTAGATATGGTCTGCGGGCACTGGTAGATCTGGCCATGCATCAGGATGATAAGGCAATTCCGCTTCGGAAAATAGCAGAACGGGAAAAAATATCAGAGCAGTATCTGGAACAGCTCTTTGCCAGTCTGAGAAAAGCAGGCGTGGTAAGCAGTGTTCGTGGAGCACACGGAGGTTACCTGTTAAACAAAGATCCGGAAAAAATAACCGCCGGTGATGTCATCAGAATCCTGGAAGGACCTATCAGTCCGGTCGATTGCGTTATGGATAGTTATAACTGCGAGCAGGCCAACAGCTGTGTAACCCACGATCTTTGGAACATTTTAAGCAAGCAGATAGGCGAGCTGCTGGACTCTTACACCATTGCCGATTTAAAGAAAAAAGCCGAAATCCTCGAAAAAAATTAACACTCGGATTTTAATAAAACAGACACAGGCAGCTTACGATTAAATAAACCGGCATTTTATATTGACTTTTGGTTAATAATTTTTGATTAATTCAACCCGATTCGGCCGGGATTAACCGGATAATTGCAGCTATTTAATTAACATTCAGCTTTCTTCATTCTTCATTTTAAGTCTGCTCAAATCAGACCTGCATTTGATTGATAGATTTCATGATTAGATTTATATTTCGATTATAATTATTTGGGTTATAATTATTTGGATTATAATTAATAAGATAATTTTAGATCTGTTTTTTTGAGCCCAATAATTAACACAATAATTAACCCATAAACCGAGTCTGAATGATTAAATTTGTAACTGCAAATCAATAATCATATACTTTAATAAATTAATTATACAATTGATTCCGCTGCATAAAGTCTAATTTAACGAAATTTCGAAATTATAACCCTTTGCAGAACAACGATTTTGATAGAAAACTTTACGAAAAATTACTTCCTTCCCTCAGTGCCTCAACAATTGCATTATTAAAGAATAAAGCCTGTTGATTAAAAAAGACTATTGATTAAAATTGTATTAATTGATTAAAATTGTATTAATTAAAAATTAAATAGCCCAGCCCATAAAAAATCTATTTAAAAGTCCAGTACTGATCTTTCAGTGATAAAGGCAGTCAGATATTTCGGCAATAAAAGCAATCAAAAATTTCAGTAATAAAGGCAGTTAGATGTTTCAGTAATGAAGTCAGTCGAAAGAATTGCAGTAATTAACCAGGTTTCAAAAAAGATCAGGCGCTTAGGGCGCTTAACGGCTGTAACCCTTGTTATTAAAGGCAATAAAAAGGCAACAAATATTTTTTTGCCTTAATTTACCCTGACAAACTAATAATAATCGATCTGGAACGAGGTGAATCCATTATGAGCAAACGTTATTATTTCGATCATGCTGCCACGACTACCCTTGATTCTGAGGTTTTTCAGGCCATGGAGCCCTTCTTTCAGGACAAATTCGGCAACCCTTCCAGCATATATCAGGAGGGCCAGCAGGCCGAACGAGCCCTGACCGAAGCCCGGGAAAAGGTGCAGCAAATGATTAATGCCGCCGACAGCCGGGAAATAATCTTCACCGGCAGCGGCACTGAAGCCGACAACCTGGCCATTAAAGGTGCAGCCATGGCCCGTATGGACAGGGGCAATCATATTATCACCAGCAAAACAGAGCATCATGCAGTTCTCCATACCTGCGAATTTCTGGAAAAACACCTGGATTTCGAGGTGACCTATCTGCCGGTTGATGAGGAGGGCCTCATAGATCTCCAGGAACTTGAGGAAGCTATCCGTCCCGACACCATATTGATCACCATCATGACCGCCAACAACGAAATCGGCACCATTCAGCCAATCTTCAGAATCGCAGAAATTGCCGGAGAACACGATATTTACTTCCACACTGATGCCGTCCAGGCAGCCGGCCAGCTGGAAATTGATGTTCAGCAGAGCGGAGTTGATCTCCTCTCGCTTTCCGCCCATAAAATTAACGGACCCAAGGGTGTGGGAGCTTTGTATGTCAAAAAAGGAACCAGACTGTTGCCCCAGATGCAGGGCGGCGCCCAGGAACGTAAACGCCGGGCCAGCACCGAGAATGTCCCTGGCATTGTAGGATTCGGCAAGGCCGCCGAACTGGCAGTCAAGCGTCTTCCAGAAAAACGCCAGAAACTTATCAAATTCAGAGATAGAATTATCGACACCGTCCTGGATGAAATCAGCGAAGTAAGGCTTAACGGCCCGCGGGGAGATCAGCGCCTTCCCAACAATGTCAGCTTCTGTTTCCGATACATTGAAGGCGAATCAATTCTGCTCAATCTCGATATGCTGGGCATAGCAGCCTCCAGCGGCTCGGCCTGTACCTCGGGCTCCCTGGACCCCTCCCATGTGATGCTGTCCCTGGGCTTAAGCCACGAAGTAGCCCACGGCTCGCTCCGCATCTCCATGGGCTATAGCACCACCGAGGAAGAAGTCGACTATCTCCTGGAAAATCTCCCCTCGGTGATCCAGAAACTGAGAGATATGTCCCCCCTCTATGAAGGCTAATCTTTACCAAGTTTCTTACTAAGAGTGAAAACTATATGCAAAAGCGCTAAAGTATTATTATATTTTGCCAATATATAATTAATCAGTTTGAGAAATAATTTATTGTATTATCGCCTATTTTTGATATCATATAATTAAACAGAGATCAAAAAACTTTAGAGCTATTTAGCTAAATTAGCAGAAACAGTTCTTAATCCAGTTTAATTTTATTGATAGAATAAATAATTGATTAAAAAAGGAAAATAACAGCTGAAAAAGCAAATAAGTATATTTCAATAGCAAATAGTTGTAAAGCAGCAAATAACAGCAAAGCATATTTAAAGCCATTTTATAAGCTTATTTAGATTAGATTCAGATTTTCAAACAAAGATTAATCCTAAGATTCATCTATAGAATTATTTAAGGTTTTACAACAACAGTTTAAGGAGTTGACTCAAATGTATTCAGATAAAGTAATGGACCACTTTCAATGCCCCAGAAATGTAGGCAAAATGAAGGATCCCGATGTTGTCGGCGAGGTTGGCAATCCCACCTGCGGTGATATCATCAGAGTCTATTTAAAGATCAGCGACGACGAAATCATTGACGATATCAAATTCAGCACCTTTGGCTGCGGCGCTGCGGTAGCCACCAGCAGCATGGTCACCGAACTTGTCAAGGGCAAACCCCTGGATGAAGCCCTTCAGGTCAGCAAGGATCAGGTCGCCGAAGCCCTGGATGGTTTGCCACCGGCTAAGATGCACTGCTCTAACCTGGCTGCCGACGCCATTAAAAACGCCATCTCCAACTACCGTCAGGGTAAAACCGGCTTGGAAAAGGATGACCCGGAAAACAAAGTACCTCACGAGCACCATTAACCATAATTAATAACCATAATTAATTAACTCTCATAAACTAATTTTCAAGTCTTATGATCAAATTAATGGTTCATAAATCTGTTACTCAAAAATCAATTTTAAATAGTGATGGTTATTTGATTAATTTTAAAACCACATGATCAATAATATTTTTCAATTATCCCCATGAAAAATAATGATTTCTCAATTGCTGATAGTTTCTAAATGGATTTTTTAAAACAGAATCAATATATTCTATTCAAACAATTAAATACTCCAACAAATCAACCACTTCCAGCAGTTAACTAACACAAACATTATCAACATCTCAAATTGCAGCAAGAAGGTGATTTTCAGTGGCAAGAGTAATGGTCGCCATGAGCGGAGGCGTCGACAGTTCTGTCGCCGCCGCTCTTTTAGTTTCTCAGGGACACGAAGTTATTGGTGCCACCATGGAGGTTTTCCCCGATTACGAGCAGCGCAATGAAGAAGAGGGAGGCTGCTGCTCGCTGGCCGCCATCGAAGATGCCAAAAGGGTGGCCTCCCGGCTTGACATCCCCCATTACACCCTCAACTTTAAGGATATTTTTCAACGGGAAGTCATCGATAATTTCGTGGCCGAATACAGCCGGGGGCGCACTCCTAATCCCTGTGTAGTCTGCAACAAAAAAATAAAGTTTGCCGCCCTGCTCCAGCGGGCCAGGGGACTGGACTGCCAGTACGTGGCCACCGGCCACTATTCCCGTATCAAAACCGAGCCGGAGACCGGCCGCCATCTTCTCTACCGGGCCATTGACCGCGACAAGGACCAGAGCTACATGCTCTACGGCTTCACCCAGCATCAGCTCCAGCACACCCTCATGCCCCTGGGCGAACACGAAAAAACAGCAGTCCGAGAAAAAGCTCGCGAACTGGGCTTCCGGGTTCACAACAAACCCGACAGCCAGGAGATCTGTTTCGTTCCCGACAACGATTACCATACCTTTCTCGAACGCAACTATCCCGAAATCGGCGAACCGGGCGACATCTACTATTACACCGGCAAAAAAATCGGCCGCCACCGGGGCCTGCACCACTACACCATCGGGCAGCGCCGCGGCCTGGGCATTTCTCTGGATCATCCGGTCTACGTGGTCGAAATCGACAGCACCCACAACGCCCTGATCGTTGCCCCCCGGGAAAAACTCAAGTTCCACGGCCTCAAGGCCGAGCAGATTAACTGGATCGCCTACTCAAGCCCTCCGGAAAAAATAGAAGCAAGCGTTCAGGTCCGCTATAACTCCCGGCCCGTACCGGCCCAAATCCTGCCCGGTCATCAAGCAGATTCTAATAACAGTTCAAACAGTTCTACCGATAGCCCCACTAATACTGAGCCATCAGCTCATCTTGATGGAAGACAGTCAAACACTCCCCGTTTTGATGAAGGTCCAATGGCCCGGCAGACAAAACAGACTATCGCCCAATCAAAAAATAAGCCAGATTCAGATATGACCTCCAGAAGAGTCACAGTAGAATTCAAAGACAGCTGCACAGCCGTAACCCCAGGTCAGTCAGTCGTTTTCTATCAGGACAAATTAGTCCTGGGCGGAGGGATAATTTCCAAAGGAATCAAACAGGAAAATTACGTCGAAAAAATTTTCGATTAATCCAGAAAAAACCTTGACAGACCATATTTTTGATGTTACCATATAAAATGTCGCAGTCAAAAAAACATTAAATAAACCCGGAATTTTCGGTATGAAATTACCTTAATACGATTTGCAGATTTAATTCAAATCAAGGTTTAAATTTCAGCATATTTCAGCTTAAACCCGGGCCTGATCAACTTAATTTTTGCTTGACTGCAGCACCTTTTAATGATAAAATTAACTTCCGAAGCACAGCAAACAACAGGCTGAAAAGATTTTTCTAACGGTCAGTTCTAAATCGAAGTTCAAGCCCCAGAAGAACCTTGAAAAGTGGATAGTTAGAAGTTTTAGGAAAGCAGGCGGAGAAACAAAGCGTTAGCGTTTAAGATTTAAAGATTTGAAGGAGAGTTTGATCCTGGCTCAGGACGAAC
>LKMJ01000293.1_pt1 | contig 35515 bp, 35 predicted proteins | sample 643391 | NCBI WGS metagenome assembly LKMJ01 (sample SAMN04112250, study PRJNA286221) | soda lake metagenome | biome: soda lake; feature: Kulunda Steppe; material: water; isolation source: sample PL-Br10 brine of Picturesque Lake | place: Russia: Kulunda steppe | collected 2010-07 | reverse complement strand
TGTCATCGTTTCACTCACGGAGGAAGGCGTCGTCACCGCGTCGCTCGTAGAGCTCGCGGAAGTCGGCTCGCTGCTGTTCGATGCGGTCGGGGAGGTCCTCGAAGACGTGATCGAAGATGTCGTCGGGGTCGGGCTCCGTCGCCTCGGCGATCTCGACCGCCTCCTCGATCGTCTCGGAGTTCGCCTCGTCGATCGCGTCGATCCGCTCGTCGCTCAAAAGCCCGCGATCGCGAAGGAACGTCTCCATCCGCGAGAGCGGGTCGCGCTCTCGCCACGGTTCCGTATCCGACTCTTCGCGGTAGTTCGACGGGTCGTCACTCGTGTTGTGAGCGCCGACCCTATATAAGAGGGCCTCGACGAGCGTCGGCCGGGGCTCGTCGGGATCCGGATCGCGGGCCTTCTCGAGGGATCGCCTCGTCACTTCGTAGACGGCCAGCGGATCCATCCCGTCGACGCGGATCCCCTCGAATCCGTACCCGCTCGCCTTTTCGGCGAGCGTCGGGGCCGCGGTCTGCTTTTCGATCGGCGTCGAGATCGCCCACTGGTTGTTCAGACAGAAGAAAACGTTCGGGGTATCGAAGACGCCCGCGAAGTTGAGTCCCTCGTGGAAATCCCCCTCGCTCGTCGCGCCGTCACCGAAATAACAGACGACGGCGCCCTCCTCGTCGGTGAGTTTCGTGACCATTGCCGCGCCGGTCGCGTGCGGGATCTGGTCGCCGATCGTGATACAGATCGGGAACACGTTCGTGTCCTCGGGAACGATACTACCGTCCTCGTGGCCCATATAATACTGGAGAATGTGCTCTAAGCCCAGTCCGTGGGTGATCGTCGCGCCGTGATCGCGGTAGTACGGAACGATCCAGTCGTCGTCGTCCATCGCGAAGGCGCTCCCGACGAGCGCCCCCTCGTGGGCGAGCATCGTCGAGTACGTCCCCATCCGCCCCTGGCGCTGGAGGCTCACGGCCCGCTCGTCGAACTGTCGACAGAGCCGCATCTGGGCGTACATATCGAGGAACGTCTCGTCGTCGAGATTCGGCGGCGTTTCGCTCTCGAGGACCTTGCCGTCCTTATCGAGGATCTGTTCGTCCGCTTCGAACGTCGGATCGACACTCATCTGTCAGTTCCCTCCCTGACGACCGGATTCGCATCGCTTTTGCCGCGTCGGAGGCCGGGACCCCCCATCGTCGCTGTTATCGATGCCATGCTCGCTTACCACTGTGGTTTCCGCGTGGTGTGGACCTTCTGACGCATGTTCTTCATCGCCTCGATCCGTTCTTCTGCGATCTCGTTGGCGACCGCATGGGTCGGCCGGTCTTCGGTCTCGGAGCGCTCACCGATCCGCATCATCTTGTCGTAGATCTCGTCGATCATGGCGCGGGCCCGCTCGTGGTTGTAGCCGCCCTTTCGGAGGAGGTCGGTGTCGTCGATGGTCCGGCCGGAGTTGGCGAGATAATCCGGCGCATAGAGGATCCCCTCCTCGTGAAGCATCGCACCGTGGCGTTCCTCGTCGTCGAGTTGGTTGTTGGCCGCGCCACAGACGATATCACACTCCAGTCGCGGGATCGTGTCATCGTTCAGGACGAACCCGAGCGCCGAGGGAGCGAAGACGTCACAGTCGACGTCGAAGACGTCGTCAGGGGCGACCGACCCGACGCCGTACTCGTCTTCGAGATACTCGATCTGTGCGTCGTCGATGTCGGAGACCGTTATCTGGGCCCCCCGGTCGTGGAGATACTGGACGATGCTGGTGCCCATCTCTCCGACGCCCTGGATCGTCACGTGGAGATCAGAGAGATCGCGATCGGAGCCGTACGTGAGATCAGCACACGCCTCCATCGCCCTGACGACACCGAGGCCGCCCCCGTGATACCCCTCGGGGTGATCGAACTGTTCGGGGAGACCGATGATGTAGTCGGTCTCGTCGTTGATCCACCGCATCGCCTGCTGGTCGGTGCCGACGTCGGCGCCGGTCACGAACCGGCCGCCGAAGCTGTCGACGATCCGGCCGTAGGCCCGATAGAGTTCCTCGCTGCGCTGGTCGTCGTCCTCGACCCAGATGACGCCCTTGGCGCCGCCCATGTTGATACCGGAGATAGCGTACTTGTAGGTCATCGCACGCGAAAGCCGGAGCACATCGACGATCGCCTCCTCCTCGGATTCGAAGGCATAGCGCCGGGTCCCACCGGCGGCCGGGCCGAGCGTCGTGTCGTGGAGCGCAATAAAACCCCGAAGGCCGACCTCGTCGTCCCGGAACGCCTTGAACTCGTTGTGGCTATGCTCGCCTAACGATTGTTGTAAATCGACCATGCGATAGCCGTCTGTTGCTACCACTCATGGTTATAATTTGTGGAAAATATAACTATCCAGTCATATTTAACCGTTCGAGTTCCGGCGTGGAGACCCCGAGATATCGGTCCGCTCGACCGGTGACGGCGATAGTATTTTGTATCGGCACAAACACGTTCGGCGTATGTCCGAAGAAACGTTCGAGGACGCCACCGTGACGAAACGGGCGAACGTGTATTACGACGGAGACGTCACCAGCCGAACGCTCGTCGGGGGCGACGGAACGCGACGAACGCTCGGAATCATGCACCCCGGCGAATACGAGTTCGAAACCGACGACGACGAGCACATCGAACTGTACAGCGGTCGGTTGTGCGTGACGATCAACGGCGAGACGGAGACGTACGAGGCGGGCGAAGAGCTGACGATCCCCGCCGGGACGACCTTTGAGGCCTCGATCGAGGAACTCGTCGATTACTGCTGTACGTACCGGTGAGGGCGAGGGTTACCGTCCTTTGCTTCCCCAGCCGAAGGCGAGCCAGCCGCCGTCGGCGTTGAGCACTTCCCCGGTGGTGTAGTGGCCGCCCTCGGCGAGGAAGAGGGCGACGTTTTGCATCTCATCGAGCGTGCCGAACCGATCCATCGGGACGCGATGTTCGATGTGGGTATCGTCGTAGCCGTAGTAGGGCCAGTCAGTCTCGTCGAGCATTTCATCGCTGCCGTCGCCCTCCCGGGTCTGTTCGTCGAGTTGGGTCTTGATGAACCCCGGTGCGAGGGCGTTGACACAGACGTCGTGCTCGCCGAGTTCGACGGCGAGACAGCGGGTGAGGTTGTTGACGCCACCCTTCGAGGCGTTGTACGGCGCCCGACCCTGAATGCCGATCTTGCCGAAGATGCTAGAGATATTGATGATCTGGCCACCGGTCCCCTGTTCGATCATCCGTCGGCCGGCGGCCTGAGCGCCGTAAAAGACCCCCGAAAGGTTGGTATCGATGACGGTTTGCCAGTCTTCGGGGTCCATCTCCATGGCAGGCCCGATAACGGAGATGCCGGCGTTGTTGACCATGATATCCAGCGAGCCGTAGGTATCGACGGCCTGTTCGACGAGATACTCGGCGTCCTCGGGGTCGGAGACGTCGGCTTCGACCGCCGTCGCCGTCCCCCCGGCGTCGGTGATTTCTTCCGCGGTTTCCTCGGCTCGCTCCAAGGCCCTCGAATTCGTCACGACATTAGCCCCCTCCTCGGCGAACTTCCGTGCGATCGCCGCGCCGATGCCGCTGCTCGATCCCGTTACCACTGCCGTCTCATCGGCCAATCTCTCTGACATACACAGGAGAGATCCGCGGCCGAATATAAATCGTTTTTGTCGGATCGCCTACAGTCGATCCGCCCCATGTTTCCCACAATATCGGAAAAGTATTTGCCATCGTAGTAATATAAACCAGTATGGCACGATCGGCCCGGATCAAGTCGGCGGAAACCACCCTCCGGATCGTCGAGACGATCCGGGAGCTCGACGGGGCGAGCGTCTCCGAACTCGCCGAGGAGCTGGATCGGCCGACGAGTACGGTGCACAACTACCTGCAGACGCTCGAATCGAACGAATATCTGACGAAGGACGGTCGGACGTATCGGGTCGGCCTCCGGTTTTTGGGCCTCGGAAAGCACATCGAGGACCGGCTACAGATACGGGAGATCGCGATCCCGGAGATCGACGAACTCGCGGAACGAACCGGCGAGTTAGCGAGCCTGCTGGTCGAAGAGCACAACAAGGGCGTGTACGTCTACCTCCACAGCGGCGACAAGGCGGTGTATCTAGATGCCCAGCCCGGAATGCGGACGTTCCTCCACCAGACCGGGCTGGGAAAGGCGATCCTTTCGGCCTCCGACGAGGCGAAAGTCGATTCCGTCATCGAGGACCACGGGCTTCCGCGTGCGACGCCGAACACGCTCACCGACCCTGACGAACTGAAAGCCGAACTCGGAGAGATCAGAGAGCGGGGATACGCGATCGATCGGGGCGAACGCGTCTCCGGAGTGCGGTGTGTCGCCGTCCCGATCGCTCCTTCGGAGGGCAAGCCGGTCGGCGCGATCAGCGTCTCCGGACCCAAAAGCCGCGTGAAAGGGGCGTTCTTCGAAGAGGAGCTACCAGAACTCGTCGAGGAGGCGGCCAACGTCATCGAGATCAACTACCGATTCGCCTGACCGGCTACCGACAATCACTCTCGACGTGGTATACAACGCGCCCCCAAGTGATTCGGCACTGTCCGGACGTATCGGAGTGAGTCGCATAATACGCGAACAGTGTCTGTTCGGACTATGAGATCGGCAGTATGGACAGTATCTCGTACAATATGGGAATATATCCGACACTGTAGGGGTTCAGACGTGTTACTCCAATGGATCCCAGTCAGGGGACGATGTTTCTCAAACAGAGTTATGCGTGTTATAGGGAACGGCCGGAGAGACAGGAGCCGATTCGTCGGTCCGTTCTACAGGCGGACATCACCGGGACGCCCTCCGTTCTACTGGGGACGAACCTGCCCGGACAGCGTGAAAAATTTCATATAGTGGGGTCCGGTCCTCGTTCGTATGGACGTCGTGATCATCGGTGGCGGTATCGTCGGCTGTGCGAGCGCCTACTACCTCCGAAAGCGCGGAGCCGACGTGACCGTCCTCGAAAAAGGATCGATCGGCAGCGGAAGCACCGAACGGTCCGCCGGGGGGATCCGATGCCAGTTCACGACGCCGATCAACGTCGAACTCTCGAAGGCGAGTATCGACGTCTGGGAACAGTTCGAATCGACCTTCGACGTCGACATCCAGTACCGGCGAAACGGATACCTGTTCGTCGGCCGATCGGAGGGGACGGCAGAGCTATTCGAATCGAACGTCGAGATGCAGAACCGTCTCGGGGTCCCCACGGAGTTGCTCGATCCGAGCGATCTCGAGGATCGGTTCCCGCATCTCCGTTCGGGGGCGTTCACCGCCGGGACGTATCACGCCGGGGACGGGTTCGCCGATCCACACCTCGCACTACAGGGGTTTGCGACGAAAGCACAGGAGATCGGCGTCGACATCCGGACCAAGACGGCGGTCACGGACGTGGTTCGGGACGGCGAGTCGGTGACCGGCGTGGTGGCCGACGGCGAGCGGATGAACGCCGATTTCGTCGTCAACGCCGCGGGGCCGTGGGCCAACCGCGTCGCCGAACGCGCCGGACTCTCGCTGCCGGTCTCGGCCAGACGTCGACAGGTTCTCGTCGCCGAACCCGACGGGGCGCTCCCGGACACCGCCCCGCTGACGATCGATCTGGATACGGGCGTGTACTTCAGACCCGAACGCGAGGGGTCCGTCCTCGTCGGCGGCCACTTCGGCGAGGCCGACCCCGAACAGGACCCCGACGGGTACGCGAAATCGACGGATCTCGACTGGACGGCGACCGTACTGGAGCGAGCCAGCGAAGCGTCGTCCGTCTTCGGCCCCGAAACCGGCGTCAAACGCGGGTGGGCCGGGCTCTATGCGGTGACGCCGGACCACCACCCGATCCTGGAGGAGTCGGTTCCGGGCTTTATCAACGCGATCGGCTTTTCCGGACACGGCTTCCAGCAGGCGCCGGCGACGGGACGGATCGTGGCCGAACTCGTCTTCGACGGGGAGGCGTCGCTGGTGGATATCGGTCCGCTCTCCAGCGATCGGTTCGAAACGGGCGAACTCCTAGAGGAACGGAACGTCGCGTGAACCGACTCGACTGGCTCCGACCGTAAACCGGAACCGCCGACGCTCAACGCTGCGGATCGATGTCGTTCAGCGCGGCGAGGTCGTCGCCGTCCAGTTCGATCCGGGAGGCCGCGACGTTCGACTCGAGATGATCGATGCTGGAGGTCCCGGGGATCGGAAGCGTCACGTCGGCGTGTTCGAGCAACCACGCCAGCGCGATCTGTCGGGGTGTCGCGTCGTGTGCGTCGGCCACCGTTTCGAGCGTCCCCGCGACGCCTTGCTCCTCGACCGTATATAACGGCCCCCACGGGATGAACCCGACGTCGAGTTCCTCGCAGGCCTGCAGGACGTCCTCGTCGTCGCGGTTGCCGACGTTGTACTGGTTTTGAACGGTCGCGATCTCGACCATGTCGCTCGCCGTCTCCAGCTGTTCGACGGACACGTTCGAGAGGCCGACGTGTTCGATCTGCCCGGTGTCTTTCATCTCGGCGAAGGCTGCCACCGACGCCTCGAAGTCGGTGTCGGGGTCCGGCGTGTGGAGCTGATAGAGATCGATCGCATCGGTCCGAAGTCGATCGAGGCTACAGAGCACCTGGTTGTGGAGGTAGTCGGGACCACCGTGCGGGAGCCACTCGCCGTCGCGGTTCCGCAACAGACCGGCCTTCGAGGCGACGACGACGTCGTCATCGTCAGTGAGTTCCTTTCCCAGCAGCCGTTCGCTGACACCCGGACCGTACGAGTCTGCCGTATCCACGAAGTCGACACCGAGTTCGACGCATCGTCGGATGACGTCTCTGGCGTCGGTCTCGTTTTCCGGCGGCCCGACGATGTCCTCTCCGGTGAGCCGCATCGCGCCGAATCCGAGCCGACGGATCGTCAACTCGCCGCCGATATCGAACGTGTCGCTTTCGTTTTTCGGTTCGTTCGTCATTGGGGAGGATACACAGCGAGGACATTAACCGGTGATGGTCACGGTAGTTCGTACTGGGACTTCCCGTCCATCGGCTCGGTTTGACGGAAACGCGTTCGTCTCGAGGACGGTCACGGACGCTTCGAGGCGGCTTGTTGATCAACTTGTCAGATGAATATATATTCTGTTTTATTTATTTATCAGAGATTCACAAGGGTAGAGAAGCCACACTTACGGAACCAGCAGTTGCCGTATCTGTCCACCTTCCCCGAGTGCGTCCATCGCTTCGTTGATGTCGGCCATCGGCCGGGTGTCTGTCACGAGCTCCTCGAGCGAGAGCTTGCCGTCGACGACGAGATCCGCGAGCCGCGGAATCGCAAGCGGGAGATTGTACGAGCCCGAAAGCGAACCGCGGATCTCCTTCTCGCCGAACAACATCCCGTAAACGTCGAGGTCGACGCTCTCTTTACCGGCCGGTGGTATCCCGACGACGATGACCTCGCCTCTGGAGCCGATCGCGTCGACGCACTGGGTGATGACGGAACTGTGCCCGGTCATCTCGAAGGCGTAATCGACGCCGTCGGGACAGATCTGGCGGGCGCTCTCTACTGAGTCCGTCTCGTTCACGTCGACCGTGTGTGTCGCGCCGAGTTCTTCGGCCAACTCGAGCTTTTCGGGTACCATGTCGATGGCGATGATCGGGTCGGCACCGCAGATCTCGGCCGCCTGGATCGCGTTCAGTCCGACGCCGCCGGCGCCGAAGATCGCGACCGACGATCCGATCTCGACGTCGGCGGTGTTTTCGACGGCACCGAACCCGGTGAAGACGCCACATCCGAGCAGGCAGGCCCGATCCATCGGGAGTTCTTCGGGAATCCGGATCGCGACGTCCTCGGTGACGAGCGTGTACTCGGTGAACGAGGAGACGCCGAGACAGTGATGGACGGGGTCACCGTCCCGACTGAACGGAACTGTTCCGGTTCGGAGCGTTCCCGACTCGTTGGACGGGACGCGCCGCGAACAGAGGTTCGAATGGCCCGCCCGACACTGTTCGCAGCGACCGCAGGCGATCCGTCCCAGAACGACGTGGTCGCCGACCTCGAGGGTCCGAACGCCGTCGCCGACCGCCTTCACCACGCCCGCGCCTTCATGACCCAACACGAGGGGGTACGGGACGTCGAAGTGACCGAGCGTGAAGCCGATATCCGTATGACAGAGGCTCGTCGCCTTGATCTCGACGACCACCTCCTCGCCCTGTGGATCCGCGACTTCGATCGTTTCGATAGAGACCGGTCGACTGTTCGCAAACTCCGTTCCGTCGTCGACCGGCTGGTCAAGCACCGCTGCTCTCGATTCGAGAGGCATATGTGATATGTTATCACGAGATACATAAATCGATCCCCTGAAAACGGTTCAAATCGCAGTTAGATATCGGTTCAGACCTGTTTTAATGCCGTCTCGACTCTGTATAGAGCTAGAACACGTCCCGGATATATTCCGACGGATCCTTACGAAATTTTTTTGAAACTTCCCTGTTCACAACGTTTTTGTTCGGTAACTGTGTGAAACAATCATGCAGAAAACTGCGATCGACGACGTAGAACCGGTTCCACACCTGATGGGCGTCAACGCCGAACGGCGTCCAGTCTCACGGAGCATCGATGAGATGGGATTCGCGATGGTCGTCTTCGAACTCGGCCCCGGGGAGTCCTTTTCAGGGGCGCCGCACAAACACCTCGATCAGGAGGAGCTGTTTTATATTCTTGAGGGCACCGCGACGTGGGAAACGAAGGCGGAACCGGGAGCCGATCCCGAGACAGTCGAGGTCGGTCCGAACGAGGTCATCCACTTCCCGGCCGACGACGTCTATCAGACCGGCGGTAACCGGAGCGAGGAAACGGTCCGAGGGATCACCATCGGCTCGCCGGGCGCCCGTCACGACTGGGGAAAGGTGCTCGGACTCGCGGACTGTCCGGAATGTGGGTGTGAGACGGCTCACACGTACACGCCGGACGAGGAGGTCGAGGACGTCCGCATGCCCGCCATAGAGGAGATGACGGTCGAATGTGTCGAGTGTGGCAATCAGCTGTGAGACGGCGGGGGTCGGTGTCGGCTACCTGACTGCAAACCGCGAGGACGTCATCCGAAGTGGGCCTCGATTGCGGCTTCGGCGTCGTCGCGAACCGAACGGAACAACTCGACGGCACTCGGATCGCCCGCCTCGAAATCGTAGACATCCTCATCGAGCGCACAGACCGTCGCGACGACCTCGCCGTCGTAGCGGACCGGAACGCCGTAGTACGATCGGAGCCCGAAAGCCTCGAACTCTTCGGCGCCTTTCCACTCTTCGTCTTCTGCAGCGTCCGGAATGTAGAGCTCCTCGCCCGTGTTGTGGACACGCTCACAGTACGCCTCGTGTTGCCCTTCGTTGACACTTTTCGTCCCTTTCGCTCCCTTGACATAGGTCTCGGCGTAGGGACCGGCGGTACAGACGATCCGGGTATGGGTCGGTGTCGATCGGATGAAAAGCACCGAATCGAGGCCGGTCTTCTCCGAGATTTCCTCGAACCGCGGCTGGAACTCCTCGGCGAACCCCTCGTAAACGAACTTCCCGAGCGGTGTATCGTCCTCAAGTACTTCGAACTCTGGCATACAGGTATCTAGTACGTTCGACCATGACAAATATGTTCCTCCGGTGGGGCGGTCGGGGTTGTGATCGTCAGGATTCACCCGAAACGGTCAGTAGAGGGTTCTGTTCGATCACTCGACGTCAAGCGAGAACGGGTCGCCGACCTCGCCGGCGTGATCGTACCAGACGCTTTTGACCTGATAATACTCCTCAAGCCCCTCACGACCGTTTTCGCGGCCGATCCCGCTGTCTTTGTATCCGCCGAACGGCGAGTTCGGCGCAACCATCCGGTACTCGTTGACCCACACCGTTCCGGCTCTGATTCCCTCGACGAACCGTCTGGCCTGGTTCATGTTCTCCGTCCAGACCGCACCGGCGAGCCCGAAGTCGACATCGTTGGCGATCGCTAGGGCCTCCTCCTCGTTTTCGAACGAGATCACGCTCGCGACCGGGCCGAAGATCTCCTCCTGGGCGACGGTCATCCCGTTGTCGACGTCGACGAGCACCGTCGGTTGGATGAAACACTCACCGGGCTGATCGTCGGGTTTCTCGCCCCCGAAGGCGATCTCGGCCCCTTCGGCGGCCCCCTCGTTGATGTAGTGGCTGACCTTCTCCCATTGCTCTTTGAACGCCACCGGCCCCATCTCCGTGTCCGGGTCACGGGGATCGCCGAGTTTGATCTCACCTGCTCGCTCGGAGAGCTTCTCGACGAACGCCTCCCTGATGTCCTCGTGGACGATCACGCGGGAGCCGGCCATACAGGTCTGGCCGGTCGCCGCGAAGATGCCCTTCATCACCCCGTTGACAGCGTCATCGAGATCGGCGCTCGGGAAGATAATATTGGGGCTCTTCCCGCCCAGTTCCAGCGAGACCTTTGTCAGGTTCTCGCCGGCCGTCTTCGCGACCTCGCGACCGACGGCCGTACTGCCCGTGAAGGCCAGCTTGTCGACGTCGTCGTGTTCCGTCAGTGCCGCGCCGGTATCGCCGTAGCCCGGAACGACGTTGTAGACGCCGTCCGGGAGATCGGTGTGTTCGGCGACCAACTCGGCGAACCGGAGCGCGCTGACCGGCGTCTGCTCGCTCGGCTTGTGGACGAAGGTGTTGCCGGCCGCAAGCGCCGGTGCCAGCTTCCAGGTCGCCAACAGAAGCGGCGAGTTCCACGGTGTGATCGCGCCGACGACGCCGTATGGCTCTTTGCGAACGTAGTTGAACATCTGTCCACCCTTGCTCTCTACCGGGACCGTCCGGCCCTCGCCGACCTCCTCACAGAGCCGGCCGTAATACCGGTACCACTCGCCCATGGCGTTCATCTGGGGCTCCATCTCCCGGAGGAGTTTCCCGTTCTGGAGGGTCTCCAGCTCGCCGAGCTCGGCAGCATGGTCGTCGATCACGTCGGCGATGTCGTTCAACAGTTCGCGGCGGTCGGCCGGCGAAAGCCCCCGCCATTCGTCGCGTTCGAAGGCGTCACGAGCCGCCGAGACGGCGTCGTCGATATCCTGTGTCGTCCCGTCGGGAACCGTCGCCCACTCCTCGCCGTTGTACGGGAAATCGACGGTGATCCGATCATCGCCGCTGGACCCGCAGAACTCCCCGTCGATGAACAGTTCGTAACTTTCCAGCTCGTCGACTGGTAGCTCTATCATGGTCCAGATATCGTCAGTGTCCGTATTAGGTATTATCCCGGAGGAACGACTGGGGATCGGTATCATGCGATCGATCGAAAAACCCCACGCGTCGAAACACCATGGCAGCCGTTCGCTGAGGCCAGGGAAAGAGATCGAGAGCAGTAACTTTTTCAATATATCTGAGAAATTAAAATATATTTTATAATTTAGACCGATGACTGATCGCCACGCCGGTCACTCAGTCATCGACGATATCGAAGGTGAATCCGACGCCCCGGAGCCGCTCGATCAGCGGATAACCGATCCCCGACGCCGGGGTCAACACGCCACCGGAGAGGCCGTCGGCAGTATCGGTTCCAAGCAGACACACCGCCGCCTCACCGAGCATCCGGGCGGTCGCACCGTATCCGGGATCGCGGTCGGCGCTGACGTGTGCTTCGACCCGGAACGCCGGGGGCGAAGCGGTCGTCCCACGCCCGACGAACCGAACTTCGAACGATCCGTTCTCGATCCGTTCGCGGGAGGGTCCCTCACCGGGGGCTGGGAAAACCTGCTGCTTGAGGAGCTTCCGTACGGGATCGACGGACATGCCGGTCAGAAACAGTCCGAGCCCGCCTGAGATCGCCGCCGCGCTGGCCACACCGAGGGCTCCAGGTCCGGTCGGGACTGACTCCCGACACTCGAATCCGCGACCCCACGGATAGCCGAGCACGGCATTGGTGCGCCGGATGACGCGTTCGTTCACCGCCGCCATCGGGGAGGGGGCCGTCCACTCGTCTATCGTCCGGTCCTTCCGGGGGAGCCGCTGCTCACCGGAGTCGAGACCGCCGCGTTCGCCGGGCGGGGCGAGCGCGTAGGGGTCCGAGAGGATCTCCCGGACGGACGGATCGGTGGCTGCCGCCTCGAACAGCGTCGCGATACTTGCAAGCGTCCCACCGCTCACCCCGCCGTTTCCACCCTCCAGATACGCGTTGACCTGCGAACACGGCCCACCGTACGTTTCGATCGCGTGTCGCTGAACCAGTAGCGTCCCGAGATCGAACGGCACCGAGTCGAACCCACAGCTGTGGACGATCCGAACGTCGCGATCGAGTGCCTCCTCGTGGTAGCGGTCGATCATCTCGCGCATCCAGTGGATCTCGCCGCTCAGATCACAGTAGTCGGTCCCCGTCTCGACGCACGCCTCGACCAGTTCCGTCCCGTATTCGCTGTAGGGGCCGACGGTCGTACAGACGACTTCGGTTCGGCGGACAAGTTGGCGCAAACTGTCCGGGTCGTGTGCATCGCCGATCTCGATCGGGATATCGGCCCAGACCTCGTTCCGCTCGCCGAGTTCGGCCCGGACGGTCTCCAGTTTCGCCCGGTTCCGTCCGCCGATGGCGAGCGAGTACGTTCCCGGGTCGTACCGATCGGTGAGATGCTCGGCCACCAGCCGACCGGCGAACCCCGTCGCTCCCCATACCACGATGTCGTACTTCGCGTCTGGATCGGCGCTGTCGGTCACGTTTTCGCCTTCGGTTCGGATCGGTATCAACCCGGTGGTCGGGGGAGTTTCGGCCGGCGCGTCGGTAGCACGACCCCGGTCGTCAATCCGTCTTATACGGGTTTTGTGACGGTTGACCGGTTATCGCTCCGGCCGGAGCTGGCGAGTACCAGTAAAAACGACAACGATCCGCCCCAGTCCTCGAAGCGCTCTATGGGACGCCAGCCAACGTACCAGTCCCGACGGATGTCCCCATTGCTGTGTGAGATAGAAGGCGCGTCTTCATCACATGTCGTCTGTCATGTCCCGGAATTCGAATCGTGCTCCACCCTCGCTACTTTCGGTGAGAGACACCGTCCAGTTGTGTGCCTGAGCGATACGGCTGACTATTGTGAGACCGATTCCACTCCCACTATATCCTGTCGTATAGCCGTACTCGAAGACAGCATCGCGCACTTCGGGATCGATCCCGTCCCCGGTATCCTCAACGTAAAACCCGTTCTCAAGCGGCCCAACCCGAACAGTCACATCCGGGCCACCGTGACCGACAGCGTTCCGGAACAGATTCTCGAACAGTGCCTTCAATTGACTCCGGTCACCGGTCACAATACACTCCTCAGTCGAAAGGGTCGCTGATTGTGTATCGATCAAATTCCACGTCTCTTGGGCGATCTCCGGAAGGGAAACGGGTTCGTGTTCATCATCCGTCGTCCCATGGCGCGCGAGCGCAGTGAGGTCCGTTATGAGCTCCTCGGTTCGCGTGAGTGCTTGGTCTATCTCATCGAAATCCGATTCATCGCCCGTTTCCCGATATAAATCGAGTCGACCCGTTGCAACGGATAACGGATTACGTAGATCGTGTGAAACCATACTGGCGAACTGTTCGAGCCGCTCGTTCCGCTCTGCAAGTGCATCTTCCCGTTCTCGTAACTCTTGCTCCTGTTCGATCTGGCGAAGTGCGGTAACGAGATGGGTTGCGAGAAGTTCGCCGACAGCATCGTCTCGGTGATCGAACTCCGAGAGAGTCGGTGAACCAGCGATCAGGATACCGAACTCTCCAAGCGGCAAATACAGTTCACTCCGGAGCGCAGTCTCCGGATTGTATATATCCGGATCGTCGCGGACATCGTCGATAGCGACCGGTGATCCCGCTGAATACACGCGCCAGGCGATGCTATCCCCTTTTTCGAACGTCGGTAGCTCACCGACGAGGTCCTCGATCTCTGGAGTGCTGGCGATCGGAACGAGCCCGCCGGCTTCGTCGTCGTAGAGATGTATCGCACATGCCTGCAGGCCAAGTACGTCGTGTGCCGCTTGTACCCCGATCTCGGCCACTTCGTTGACCGTATCGGCATCCAATAACCCCGGTATGATATTGTTGAGATCTTCGAGTTGCTGTTCCCGTTGTTTACGCTCAGTGATATCTGTCGAGACCCCAAACACACCATCAATATCGCCGGCGTTGTTTCTCGTGGGCACTTTGAGTGAGAGATACGTCCGCTCGGATCCGTCTACAGTGATTTGTTCTTCGAGCTCGAGTGGCTCACCAGCGTTGAGCACGCGCTGATCGTTCTCCATGACAGCGTCAGCCATCGCTTCCGGATGCACTTCCGCGTCAGTCCGACCAACGATCTCGGTGTTTTGAACATCGAACAGGCGTTCGTACTCGGCGTTCACAAACACATAACGGCCGTCAGCGTCCTTTAGATACATCACAGCAGTCGTATTCTCGAGGATGAGTTGGAGCCGTCGGTCTGCCTCTTGTAAGTCAGACACGACGTGTTTGCGGTCGAGATGTGCAGTGATCAACTGGAGAATCGTTGTGAGGAGTTCTTCCTCTTCGGGGAGAAACGGATCCCGATCTCTCTTCGTTACTGCTGGGTCAACGTAGCCGACGGTGAATTCGAGTTCGGTGCCGGCGAGTGTCACGTCGTGAGCAGTCAGACGGTGCGTGGGTGACTCGTAGTCCGCTGAGGTGAACGTGTCACCGTTCACACTGAGTTGTACGACGGCCTGTTCCGGGTACTGCAACGATTGTGGGATGTACTCGACGATCTGCTGGAGTGGTTTCGTGGCGTAGTCCGGGTTTTCGGAGAGAAGCGTACTGACGGTCTGGATGGCCGTGAGTTCTTTGAGTCGTTCTTTGAGCTGGTGTTCCGTCTGGTACTCGGCAACTGCATGACGTATCCTTGTGGCGAGGCGGTCGTACTGCTCTGTGCCTCGTTTCTGGAGATAGTCAGTGACGCCGGCGGAGATGGCCTGGCTGGCGATTTCCTCTGAGCCTTTACCGGTGAATAAAATGAACGGTAGATCAGGGTACTGGCTTCGAACTGACTCGAGGAATTCGAGCCCGGTTTGCTCTGGCATCTCGTAATCGCTGACGATACAGTTGACAGACTGGGATGCAAGGTATTCGTTCGCTTCGTCTAACCGTGTGGCCGTGTGAATCGTCGCCGAGGGGATTTTTTGTTCGAGAAATGTCGCCGTGAGATCTAGAAAATGGACGTCGTCATCGACACAGAGAATATGCATAAGAATGGATGTCGAAACCATCATAAAAAGCGTTTCTGGTAAACCAACACGACAGCACAGAGATGTAGGGCACGTAGTAACCCGGACACGACACTCAGTCAGGGAGTCTTCGAGACGTATTCGAACTATGAAACGGGGTTGTTCAGCAGACTGGTGAGGACAGTACCACGCTTCAAAGCCCCGTGTTCGGTATAATCCTGCAATTGACGAGGGTTCAGGCGGGTTTCAGTGGATTCAGGGAGTATAGAGATATCTTCAGGAAGCGTCATATGAACTCCTCCAATTCGTTCTTTTGTCCTTACACTTTCTTAATCGCGGTATTGCGTACGGATTGAGTTGTAATCCGATCGTCTTGGCTTCGGACATAGTTTTCACTCTTGTTTGTTGTGTGGTAAAAACCGCCCAACAAAAGCCGAGGAGCTATGCGCCGTCCGGGATTCCCGTGAGCGAAGCGAACGGGAAGTCGGACGGCAAACGACCGCAGGGAGTGCGCCGTCCGGGAATTGAACCGGAGAAAGACGTTCCGGGCATGCGGCCTCGCTCCGCTCGACCGTTCCGGGACTGCGACTTTCAGGGTTCGATTCCTGCTGGCGATTTCATCGTTCGCTACGCTCACGACAGAAATGCGCCGTCCGGGAATTGAACCCGGGCTATTGGCTTGGGAAGCCAATGTCCTACCACTGGACCAACGGCGCGCAACCGTTCGTTCCGTGTCGTCGCACTTCAACTAATCGGTAGCGTGCCCGTCGGGCGTCGGAACAGCGAACCGGCGACAGTACGACGTTCAACACCGATCGGTATCGAGATGGGGAACAGGACGCCCGTCCAGAAAGATTGCGGTAACGGGAGCTTATTAGTTCCGAGAGCCCCTATTGGTTGGTGATGACCGCCACTGAAGCCCTGGCTGAGAAAACAGGTGTCGAACTGTTGTTTTCCGATGCGGAGCTCGAAGCACAGCGCGAACATATCGTCGAATTCATCGCCGAGACCGTCGAGAACGCCGGTGTCGACGGGGCCGTGATCGGGCTCTCTGGGGGAATCGATTCGACGACGGTCGCGTATCTCGCCGTCGAGGCACTGGGCGCCGAGGCCGTCCACGGACTGTTGATGCCGAGTTCGGTCAACCCCGACGCCGACGAGTCGGATGCCGAGCGCGTCGCAACGGCCCTGGAGATCGAGTACGACACGATCGAGATCAACCCGATCGTTGATGCCTTCGTCGACGCCGCACCGGACCGCGCCGCCGACGATCGGATGGCGCTCGGAAACGTTCGAGTCCGAACCCGGGGCGTCTTGAACTACTTCTTCGCGAACGCCGAGAACAAACTCGTGTTGGGGACGGGGAACCGCTCTGAGGCCGCGACGGGGTATTTCACGAAATACGGCGATCAGGCCGTCGACTGCAATCCGATCGGAAATCTCTACAAGTGCCAGGTCAGACAGCTCGCTCGCGAACTGGGCGTCCCGGAGGATCTCGTCACCCGAACGCCGACGGCGGCGATGTGGGAGGGCCAGACCGACGAAGAGGAGATGGGGCTAGGGTACGACGAACTCGACGCGATCCTCGCGCTGTGTGTCCACGGTCCACTGTCGAAACACGCGACGATCGAGACGCTCGATATCGCCGCGGAGGCCGTCGACCGCGTCATCGAACTACACGAGACGAGCGCACACAAACGGGCGATGCCGCCGGCTCCGGAGCCGCTGTAGCTCGGTCACTCGCCGAACCGCTGTAGCTCGTCAGCGTGCGTCTCGATGAGCGTCTCGAACGCCTCGAGTTCGGCCGCCTCCTGTGTCGCCTTGTCGGAGCGATCCCGGATCCGCTCTTTGACGAACCCGAGCGCAGTGGGATCGTTCTCCGCGATTCGCTCCGCGACAGTCCGGGGCTCTTCGAGCACTCGCGAGACGAGTCCGATCCGGAGTGCCTCCTCACTGTCGATGACACGCCCCGACAGCGAGAAATCGAGCGCGTCGCCCAGCCCGACGACCTCCGGCAGCCGGACGGTCCCGCCCCATGCGCCGAAGATCCCGAGCGTGACGCCCGGTTCACCGAACGTCGCTTCGGGCGTCGCGAGCCGGATATCACACGCCAACGCGAGTTCGACGCCACCCCCTCGGGCGGCGCCGTCGATCCCGGCGACCACGACTGCAGGGCTGTCCTCGATCGCGTTCGCGGCCCGCTGTCCGCGACGGATGAACGGTTCGACCGCCCCGCTTTCGGCGACGTCGGCGACGACGGAGAGATCCGCGCCGGCCGAAAAGGCGTCGCCGGCCCCACGCAGGTAGACGACCGGAGCGTCGCACTCGGTGACAGCTTCGGACAGCGCTTCGAGACCCGCCGGTGTCAGCGCGTTCCGGCGGTCGGGACGGTTCAGGGTCACGACCCGGAACGGTCCCTCGTCCTCGATGTCGATCATTACTCCGATCCGGGACGCTTCGGCGCATAAGTGCTGCGGTCCCGACCTTTCCGTTTCCAAACTGATTTGCCCCTCGCGGTCCTACAAACCGCCGTAGATGGACGAAACCGCCCACGCCCGGGCCGCTTTTCGCGACGGTATCAGCGATATCACCCCGGAGGCACTTCGGGACCGTCTCGAAGGTGTTCTCGAGACGGCGTCGATGACGCCGGGGGCGCTCACCGTGCTGACGGCGACGGCGCTCGACGATTCGATCGAGGGCGACGTCGCGGCACGACGGGGTGCCGGAATCCAGATGAGTTACGAGGGGCTTCGTCTCTCGCGTGCTCTCATCCAGACGAACCCGTGGGCCGAGGGGGACCGGGACGATGGCGACATGGACGCCATCGCCGCGGAAGTGCTCGTTGCCCGCGGGTTCGAGTATCTAGCACACACCGTCGTCGCGGACGACGTCGTCGAGGCCGTCCGGCGGTTCGGACGCGATCAGACCCGGCGTGAGGCTCCTGGAGCCGACCGGGACGCACTGGATCGGAGTCTGGAGGCGGATTTCGTTCGCATCGCCGTCAAAGCCGGCGCCGACATCGCGCTCGGGTCGGTCCCGGAGGAGATCGAAGCGCTCGCCGACGAACTGGCGCTCGAGATCGGGACGGTACCGCTCCCACAGGCGGCGGTCGCTCTCCCGGGGTTACAGGGGCGGATCGCCTCGGTTCTCGTGAGCCCCGATGCCGCGACTGCGAGCGACTTTTCCGGATCACCGGGGACGTAGTGTGGGAGTGAATGTCGATGACGAGACCGTGACACGGCGGTCCGGAAACCGAAACGACTAACAGTTCAACCCGGCTACCGACGAGTGCTTGCCTGGGTAGCTTAGCGGTAAAGCGCGTCCTTGGTAAGGACGAGAGCCCGGGTTCAAATCCCGGCCTAGGCTCTTTTATTCCGTGAGTAGCGGCGAAGCGAAAGCCACCCACGCTACGTTCGACTGAGAGAGCTACGACGCACCCTCAGCAATCGTTGACCTGTCGTGATTCGGCCGTTTCGGCTCACGGATGGTGAGGCGACCGGCTTCCAATCGAGGTGGTTCAGAATCGAACTGTAATCGAGGTGGTTCAGAATCGAACGGTAGCTACGGGCGTGAGATCTTGTGATAGTCGCTTACAAAGTAAAAAAGGGAACGAGCCGTTCCGTCGCCGGATCTGTCCCGACTTCGTAGACTTTTGTGTGGTCTACTAGTCGTCACCGATACCGTTGTCTTCGTCATCGTCACCGACGCCGTTGTCATCGTCGCCAACACCGTTATCGTCGTCACCGACGCCGTTGTCATCGTCATCGTCGTCGATACCGTTGTCGTCGTCACCCACACCGTTGTCATCGTCATCGTCACCGACGCGGTCGCTGACTTCCTCCTCACCGGCGAGGAGGCCGGTCGTTATCTGACCGCGGAGCAGGTATTCTTCGCTGTCGATGCCGTTGTCGTCATCGACACCGTTGTCGTCGTCATCGACACCGTTGTCATCGTCACCAACACCATTGTCATCGTCGCCAACACCATTATCGTCGTCACCGACACCGTTGTCGTCGACGTGTTCCTCGGCCTCGACTGAGATGTGGTAGTTCCACGGGTTCCGTCTGAAGTCCTCGATGTCTAGCCCTTCCTCATCGTCACCGACGCCGTTGTCATCATCATCGTCGCCGACACCGTTGTCATCGTCGCCGACACCGTTGTCATCGTCGCCGACACCGTTGTCATCGTCGCCGACACCGTTGTCGTCGACACCGTTACCGATGACGCCCGTGAGGACGATTGGATCTTCTATCGTTCCGCTCAGGCCGCTCTCACCGTTGTCGTCGTCACCGACGCCGTTGTCATCGTCGCCAACACCATTATCGTCGTCACCGATACCGTTGTCATCGTCATCGTCGCCAACACCGTTGTCATCATCATCGACGCCGTTCATCTCCTCTTCAGAGAGGTCGAATAGTTGTTCGACAACGGGACCATCCTCCTCTTCGGACCCTTCGCGGAGGTTGACGGCAGATACGTCTTCTGCGTCCATCAGGAAGATCTGGTACTGGAGACTGTTGACATCGTCGCCAACACCGTCGTCGTCACCAACACCGTTGTCATCATCGCCGACACCGTTGTCGTCGTCATCAACGCCGTTGTCATCGTCACCAACGCCGTTGTCGTCGTCATCAACATCGTTGTCATCGTCGCCAACACCGTTATCGTCGTCATCAACATCGTTGTCATCGTCGCCAACACCGTTATCGTCGTCACCGACACCGTTGTCGCCAACGCCGTCGTCCATCTCCTCCTCGGGGAGGAAGACTCCGACGCCGGCGCCGCCGTTGGCCTCGTTTCCGACGAGCGCTGAGACGTACATCTCCCGTTCCATCTCGCGGTACTGGGTATCGAGACCGGTCATCTCTCCGGGACCGTTGTCGTCGCCGACACCGTTGTCGTCTTCCTGGGCGCTTACACTGCTACCGAGCGCTCCGAATGAGCTGGCCAATGCGAGTACACCGGTCCCCTTGGCGAACGTCCGCCGGTTTAACCCGTAGTCGCTTTTCGATTCTACACTCTCGTCCGTTGAAGCGGTCTGTTTGTCGGCCATTGCAAAATCCAATACCACCTATAGCTATTTCGTTATAAAGTGGGATTGTGAGAGTACGGTATCGTTTCAAATAAAAATTATATACTTAACCCGACATTTAGATCCGCCTCGACCAGTTACATCCGATATGATACACCGTACTTTTCGCGCTGCATCTACTGCTGGTCGTCCTCCAATAACGTCGCTTTCTTTCGGTTCAGATTTGGTTACTGTGCTCACTTCCCGTATCTATAGCGAATATCTCTGGCTTACTTTGCCTCGCTTGATATTGATTTGGCTTACCCAAATATAAGATAATCTTACAGATCTATCTCGAACGTCAATAGTATGAGATGTACCGTTTCGAGAAGCCGGATTCGATAGACGCCGGGGAACGTAGATATCTCTCCAGAGATCATCGTCAGTACTGCGACCGGCAGTGGTTGGTAAGTGACTACGACGGTCCGTGTCAGGCCCGGATCCCAAGACAGTCCGGGAGGCCACCTCGTGGTTCCAACCAGTAGTTTCTATGGAGTGGACCGAAAACGAGCGTCTATGGGAACCACTAGCTCGTTCGATCCGGACCGTGTTTCGACGATCACCGTCGATTCCTACGGGACGCTCGTCAACACCGATGCCGTCGAACGAGTGTTGGCGACGCACGTCCCGGAACCGGAACCCGTTTCGAAGCTCTGGCGAACGCGATCGCTGATGTACACGATGATCGCCAACTGTGTCGGGATCTACAGGCCGTTTTACGAGATGAACCGTGAGGCGCTCGCGTACTCGCTTGCAGTCCACGGTATCGAACTCGACGAGAGCACCCGCGAAGAGATCCTCACGACGTATCACGAACTCGACGTGTTCGACGACGTGCGGGACGGGATCGGGCGACTCGTTGACGGTGGGTACGAGGTGTACGTGATCTCGAACGGTAATCCGGCGATGCTCGAATCGATGATCGATCACGCCGAGATCGGTGATATCATCACCGATTCGATCAGTGCCCAGGAGATAGAGACGTTCAAACCCCTTCCGGAGATCTATCGTCACGGAGCCGATCGCACCGACACCCCGATCGGAGAGATCGTTCACGCCGCCGGTCCGGCCTTCGATATTATCGGGGCGATGAACGCCGGGATGCAGGGAGCGTGGCTCACCCGATCCAGTAGCGTCTGGGAGCCGTTTGCCGGTGTGGAGCCCGACATCGCGATCGAGACGTTCCACGACCTCGCCGACGCACTCGACGTGTGATTCGAACCCGGATCCCCCGAGCGTCCGGACCTGTCCCGAAGTCGCGTTCCCGCTTCCGGAGCTTTTAAACGACTCGCTGGCCGAACTGTACGTAATGGCTTTTGAGGAACTACTGAACGATCCGGTGATTCAGAAGTACCTCCACGAGCTCGTCGGACCGACGGGGATGCCCGTCGCCGCCGCGCCGCCCGAAGGCGAGGTAACCGACGAGGAGCTCGCGGAGGAACTCGGGTTAGAACTCAACGACGTCCGCCGGGCGCTTTTCATCCTCTATGAGAACGATCTGGCCTCCTATCGTCGGCTCCGCGACGAGGATTCGGGCTGGCTGACGTATCTGTGGACCTTCGAGTACGAGAACATCCCCGAACAGCTGGAGACGGAGATGCATCGCCTGCTCGAGGCGCTCGACGAGCGCAAGGCCTACGAGACCGAAAACGAGTTCTACCTCTGTGGGCAGTGTCAGATCCGGTTCGAGTTCGGCGAGGCGATGGAGTTCGGGTTCGAATGCCCCCAGTGCGGCGGCCAGGTGGAAGCGATGGAGAACGATCGGCTCATCGACGCGATGGAGATGCGTATCGAGGAACTCGAGGACGATCTGAACATCCAGACTGAAACCGGGGCCGCGGACGTCTGATGGTCGTCCTTGCCACCAAACTGTACGTGACGGGTGAGAGCCGCCGTCGGGCAATGGATTCGCTGAAGTCGCTCGTCGGGAACGACCTCGGCGAACTCGACGTCGAGTTCACCGTCGGCCTCAGGGACGACGGGTTCCCGTCGGTGACGATCACGGGCGAGGACGCCCCCGTCGCCAGAAACCTCCTCACGGAGGAGTGGGGTGCGATCACCCCGCACAGAAAGCCCGGCGAGACGTACGTCGGGACCCTCGAATCGTGGGACGACGACGGGTTCGTCCTCGACGCTGGCGAACCGATTCGGGTGCCGACCGACGAGCTCGGGCTCGGGCAGGGAACGCCGGCACAGATACGGACCCGGTTCGGGCTCGTCCAGCACATGCCGTTGCGGTTCGTCGAGGGCGAGGAGGGGGAACCGAACCGCCTCGCCGACGTCGAACGCGACCGGCTTTACGAGTGGACCCGTGGAACCGACCGTGTGAACGCGAACAGCACGACGCGGGCCCAGATCCGGGCGACTGTCAACCGGTCGGGTCACGCCGAGGACATCGTCACCGTCGAACGCCTCGGACTGCTCGAGGGAAGCATCGTCTGCCGTGAGGGAACCGACGGACCGGGGTTGCTCGCGGATATCGGTCCGCATCTTGAAGCCGAACTGCTCGCCGTCGTCCGCTGATTATGAATCGCCGCCTCCTCGCCGCGATCGCGCTCGCCGTTTTCCTCGGACTCGCCGGCTGTACGACGATCATCGGGAGCGACGTCGGCGACCCCGAGGCGCTCTCAGAGGAGGCCGAGTACGAGTACGACACCGGGAACGACGCCTACATCGTCATCGACCGGAACAGCTACACGGCCGTCTATAACGTGTCCGCGAAGGTGACTGGCGAGGAGGGCACTATACAGCTATGGCGGACGAACAGGCTGACGGTCGAACAGCCGCTGGAGCTTTCGGCGCTGCAGTTCCGACACACCAACGGAACGACGGTGAAGTACGTCGATGGCGAGGCCGTCCGCGAGTACGAGAACGGCACCCAGGAACCGACCGACTCGCTCGCCGTCGACAGTACACGCCGGCGGACGATCGTCGAGTTGCCCGCCGAGGAGGGCCAACTCGCCTTCACGACGCCGAAGACGGGCAAGCGGGTCGCCATCTACGCGCCCGTTCACGGGAGTTACGAGGTCGCGTTGCCGACGAACACGGACGCCGCGATCCCGCTTTTGTCCCAGGTCCGGCCGTCCAACGACGACCGTCGGGAGGTCGGCGATCGGGTGCACCTCCAGTGGGAGTCCGTCGAGACGTCGGTACTCGTCATCCGGTGGTATCTCGACCGGGATCTGTGGCTGTTCGGTGGCCTCACCGTTATCGCCGGAATCGTCGGCGTCGTCGGGGCGGTGTACTACTACCGACAGATCAAACGCGCCGAGAAGCGGCGGGAGGAAGAAGGGTTCGACGTCGAATACGAGGACGACGACGGACCGCCGCCCGGGATGCGGTAATCGGATCTGAGCCGTCAGCAGGCGTCTCGACGCTCCCCGAACAACCCCGATACGTCACGCGCTTGATTGGCCGCCGGTCGCACGTGCCACGTATTTATTCAGCCGCCGACCGTACGCAGTGTATGAACGTAGCGATAGTCGCCGTCGGAGACGAGCTGCTGTCCGGCGATACGGTCAATACGAACGCCGCGTGGCTCGGGAAACGGCTCACCGAACGCGGCGCCGACGTCGAACGAGTCACCGTCGTCCCCGACCGGATCGCGGACATCGCCCGCGTCGTCAACGAGTACGCGGCCGAACACGACGCCGTCATCGTGACCGGCGGGATCGGGCCGACACACGACGACATCACGATGGACGGCGTCGCCGCCGCCGTCGGCCGGTCTCTCGAAACGAACGAGACCGTCCTCGAGTGGCTCACCGACGAGCGGGACTACATCCGGTCGGATCTCACCGACGGAACGGCCGATCTGCCGGCCGGCGCGCGACCGCTGCACAACATGACCGGTGTCGCTCCGGGCTGTGTGGTCGAAAACATCTACGTACTCCCTGGGGTCCCGGAGGAGATGCGCGCGATGTTCGAGTCGGTTGCGTCGGCGTTCACCGGCGAGAGGCGGTACACGGGAAGTCTCGTGATCGGCGAACCGGAGAGCGCGCTGATCGAGCGGCTACGGGAACTACAGGAGCGGTTCGGGGTGAAGGTCGGCAGCTATCCGGGTGACAACGTCCGTGTGAAAATCGAGAGTACTGACGAGGAGACGGTCGACGAAGCGGTTTCGTGGCTGCGCGAGCGCAGCGAGACGGCGTAGCCGTCCCGTGGCAGTTACCGGTAGAGATACAGCAGCCAGCCGACGGTGATCGCGAGACTCGCCACAAGGACGATCCAACCGGACGCATCGATTATGAGCGGACTGTCCTCGTAGGCCTGCAGGATGAGGTTGGGGTTCATACGCCCTCGTTCTTCCGGGGCCCTCTTAACGGATTTCATTTGGGCGACGGACCGAACTGCTCGAGGCGGAGACGAACGCCAACACCGGTCTGTTTTTCCCCGAGATCTCCGAAAGGGAGGTATGCGACGCATCGGAGCGGTGGTGAACCCCATCGCCGGCATGGGCGGGCGGGTCGGGCTAAAGGGGACTGACGGCAAACTCGAGGAGGCCCGACGACGTGGCGCGGAGCCGCGCGCCCCCGGCCGGGCGGTAGCGGCGTTCGAGGAGCTCAAAGCGCGGTCCGAGACGATCGAACTCTACACGTACGGCGGCGAAATGGGGGAAGACGAGGCGATCGAGGCCGGATTCGATCCGATCGTCGTCGGCGATCCGGACGGTGAGGAGACCGGACCGGCCGACACCCGTGCCGCGGTGCGACAGTTCCTCGAGGAGGGTGTCGATCTCGTCCTGTTCGTCGGCGGCGACGGGACCGCCGTCGACGTCGCGGAGGCGCTCGAGGGGTTCGAGTCCGACGGGGAGACACCGATCCTCGGCGTCCCGGCCGGTGTGAAGGTGTATTCGTCAGTGTTCGCCGTCAGCCCGGAGGCAGCCGGCCGGATCGCGGCGACGTTCGATCGGACCGAACGCCGAGAGATCAACGATATCGACGAGGACGCCTATCGCGGCGGCGACGTCGAGACGGAGCTGAGAGGGATCGCCTCCGTTCCGATCGCGGAAGAACTCCAGTCGTCGAAGCAGATAGCCGGCGGCAGCGTCGATGCGCTCGCCGCGGCGGTCGCCTCAGATATCGAGGCCGACGACGCGGTTTACATCCTCGGCCCGGGATCGACGGTCGGAGCGATCAAGGCGGAGCTGGGGTTCGACGGATCGCCGCTCGGGGTCGACGTCTATCGGAACGGCGAAGTGCTCGCCCGCGACGCGAGCGAAACCGAGATCCTCGCGGTACTGGGCGAACGGAACGTGATCGTCGTCTCGCCGATCGGCGGCCAGGGATTCGTGTTCGGCAGGGGGAACGACCAGCTCTCGCCGGAGATCATCCGCCGATCCGAGATCGAGATCGTCGCCTCGAACCGGAAGCTCGACGACATCGGGGCGCTGCGGGTCGACACCGGCGACGGGGAACTCGACGGGGCGCTGCGGGGCTGGCGGCGCGTCCGGACCGGGAAGTTCCAGCGACAACTGTTGAAGATCGTCTGAGCGTAGGGACTGTCTAACCGAGTAGCAGCCACCTACTCCGAGCTACCCGACGACTGTGAGCCGAGTTAGCGAACGTGAGGGGGCGAAATCCGACTTCACACCGTCTCTATGGAAGAAACGTGTTAACTTGTCTCAGGATACTACTATATGTCCCGAGTCGCTAGGCGAACATGACCATGAAAAAGCAGGAGCTTATTCATCTCCACGGCCTGCTTGCAGAGGTATGCAACCACTACGAGCAGATCGCGGAGTGTAACGTAGAACACACCGAATACTCGGAACTCGGCGTCCGGCCGACATCGATCCACAAATCCAAGACGGACCACAAGGCAGCCGTTTTCGCGCTCGCCGATGGGATCACCGAAGGGATGGAAAACGAGACCGAAACGCCGGTTTCGGCCGCCGCCGACTGATTCTTCCGGCGACCGATCATCAAGCCGCAGTACGTTCCCGAGAGCGTTCTCTACGGAACCGTTGTGAAAACCGCCCGTGATTGCGGAACGGACTCCGTTCCCTTCCGTCCCTCCGGACTGTTACTCGTCTATGAGCTCTTCGAACTCCGGTAGTACTTCGCCGTCGTCATCGGTCGGCGGTTCGTCGTGGTCGTCCGTGGAACTCCCTTCGTCCGCCGGTGGGACATCGTCATCCCCGGGCGATTCGTCGTCCGAACCGTCATCGTCGTCCTCGAGTTCTTCGACCTCGATGACCTCCAGCGGTATGTTCTCGAGCCGCTGGCCGATCTCCTTCCGTGCGATCCGGGCGGCGTGTTCGTCGCGCTCGACGTTGAACACGGTCATCTCGAGTTCGAGGGCGACGAGCCCCTCGTCGGCGGCGATGAAAGCCGGCTCGTGCTCGGCGCCACAGTCCGCACAGCTCCGGGAACCCATCTCGATCTCGACGTAGTTGAGGTCGGGGTTCAGCATCGCACCGGTTTTCGAGATCGCGATCCGAACCGCCTCGTCGGCCGTTTCTACGTCGTAGACCGGAACCGCGGCTTCGACGACAACTCGGCAGTCCATGGTATAGCTTTGCACGCCCTGCGACAAGAAGCTTCGCCCTTCACCCGAAGACGGACGGGAGCCGACCCGTCGCGGTCAGTACTCCGGGAAGACGGTCCCGATCGCCGAATCGAGGGCGTCGACGGCGATATCGATCTCCTTTTCGCCGGCGGTAAAGGGCGGCGAGAGGAGTATCTGGGTGTACGGCCGACCACCGCCGAACATGACGCCGCGCTCGTGAGCCTCCTTTTTGACTTTCGGGACCGGGTTGTCGCCGTCCTCGTCGGCCCACGGGTGGACGAACGGATCGCCGGTGTCCGGATCGGCGAAGGTCACCGCCCAGAGATACCCGCGTCCACGGATCTCATCGACGACGGCGTGTTCCCCGGCGAGTTCGTTGAGCCGTGTTTCGAGATACGGCGCGTGCTCACGGACGTTGTCGAGGAGACCGCCTTCGTAGGCGTCCATCGCGCCGAGGCCGGCCGCACAGGCGACGGGGTGGCCGCTGAACGTCTGGCCGACCTCGATCCCCTCCTCGCGGAAGTGGGCCGCCATTTCGGGACCGGTGACGACGCCCGCAAGCGGTGCGTAGGCGCTCGTACAGCCCTTCGCGAAGGTAATGATATCGGGCTGGACGGACTCGGTCTGGATCCCGAACCACTCGCCACAGCGGCCGAAACCGGTGATGACTTCGTCGGCGATCAACAGGACGTCGTAGCGGTCACAGATCTTCCTGACCCGCTGGAAGTAGTCGGCCGGCGCCGGGTAGGCGCCACTGCTGCCGCCGACCGGCTCCATGAGGACGGCCGCGACCTCGTCGGGATCCTCGTTCATGAGGACGAACTCGAGGTGATCGGCGGCCTTGCGGGCGAGTTCGGCCTCGGAGTCGGCCTCGAAGGCACCGTTCGACGCGAGCGGCGGGAGGAACTTCCCGCTGCCCGTCGTGGCCGCGTGGCGTTCGATCGTCGCGCGGGTTCCGGGATCGCCCGTCAGCGCGCCGGAACCGTAGGTCGCGCCGTGATAGGACTGCCAGCGTGTGAGCACCTTCGGCGCGTCCATGTAATCGCGAGCCAGCTGGACTGCCGCCTCGTTCGCTTCGCTTCCGGACACCGAAAAGAAGACGTCAGTCAAGTTCTCGGGGGCGACCTCGGCGATCCGGTCGGCCAGCTCCGAGCGGGTGTCGTTGTGTTTCGACGAGGAGACGTACTGGATCCGTCCGAGCTGTTCGGCCATTCGGCTCGTGATCGCCTCGTTCCCGTGACCCGCGTTGACACAGTACAGCTGTGAGACGAAATCGAGATACTCGTCGCCCGCGTCGTCGTAAACGTAGCTCCCGTCGCCGTCCGTGATCGTTAGCGGCTCGTCGTCCGGCGAATACCAGTGAGGAATGTTGGCAGATCCCGGTTCAGTGATCTGTGGCTGTTTGCTCATAGCATATCATGGGGAATGATCGGTATAAATTCTTGTACGAATGCAAGGCCATCGGCTTCGAACGTGGTGGCGGAGACCGTCTCCGCACTCGAAAGGTCGAAACGGGCTCGGGTCCGAACGTGGGTATGGAAACCGGAAGCCGCCCCATCGCGGCCTTCGACGGCGGTCTGAATCTGGCGACGACGCTCGAAAGCGGCCAATCGTATCTGTGGCGGCGCGATGACGACCGGATGTACGAGGGCGAGACGAACGGCTCACCGTGGTATTACACGGTGTTGCCGGCGACGGCAACGGAGACGAACGAACCCGAAGTGGTTCGGATCAGACAGACCGACGGTCGCCTCGAGTGGGAATCCTCGACGCCGAACGCCTACGAGCGGCTGGTCCATCTGCTCCGGCTCGACGACGACCTCGATGCGATCATCGAGGCCACGCCCGCCGATCCGCTCATCGACGAGGCGTACGCGGCCCACGGCGGGATGCGGCTGGTTCGCGATCCGCCCTTCTGCAATCTGATCTCGTTCATCTGCTCGGCACAGATGCGCGTCGCCCGGATCCACGGGATGCAGACGGCACTGTCCGAGACGTTCGGCGATTCGGTCAGTTTCGACGGGCGCGAGTACGACGCGTTCCCGCTCCCGACACAGCTCGCGTCGGCGAGCGAGTCGGAGCTTCGGGACCTCTCTTTGGGGTATCGCGCCCCGTACGTGAAACGGACCGCCGAGATGGTCGCCTCGGGAGAGGCGCACCCGACGGACGCCGTCGGACAGGCCTACGAGCCGGCCCGCAAGTCGCTCACCCGCTTCGTCGGCGTCGGCGAGAAGGTCGCCGACTGCGTGCTGTTGTTCTCGCTCGGCTATCTCGAGGCGGTGCCGCTCGACACCTGGATTCGGACGGCGATCGAAGAGCATTACCCCGACTGCGAGCGGGGGAACTACACCGAAACGTCGCGGGCGATCAGGGCACAGTTCGGCGGCCAGTACGCGGGCTACGCCCAGACGTACGTCTTCCATCACCTCCGGACCGGCGGAGAGTAGTGAGCGAACGACGGGTTACAGCTCCGTTATCAGCGATTTCGCCCCCTCGATGGAGAGTTCGTCGCCGACGGCGATCGTCTTCCCCCACTCGGAGGTGGGCAGACGCGTGACGACCGCCAGATAATACTGGCCGGCGTCGAGTTCGTCGTGGGAGCCGAGGAGGTCCGGATCGCTCCACTCGGGGAACGTCTCCCGCCGTTTCTCGACGAACTCGCTGACGAACGTTTTGAGCAACTCACCGGTAGCGGGGTTCTGGGCGGGGACCGAACAGCGCGGGAGCGGTCGAAGCCCCTGTACCGCGACGTCGCCGATGTTGAACCGGACGACGCTGTCCTCGTCGGCGTAGAGTCGCTCCTCCCAGAAGGGCTCGACTCCGTCGACGACCAGGTTCGGTCTGGCTCGGAGCCGCATCTCCTCCGGCCCGTCGATCAGGTCCGGGAACCACGAGGCAACCTCCTGAAGCGTCTCGTGGGCGATGATAGAGGGACCGGGCGTCGTGATCATCTTCCGCGAGAGCGCACCGGAGTTGTCGGTGAAGTTCGTGTGCGCCCGCTCGAGCGTCACCGGCTCCGAAAAGAAGTCGGTGAACCACTCCTCGAGGGCGTCGCGCTCGTCTTCCATGTGGAACCGCCGTTTCGTATCGTCGGCGTCAGTCCAGAGCGTCACGGTCTCCGATCCCAGATCGAACTCGGATCTGATCCGCTGTATGTCGCTGTTCCGTCGGCCGTTTATGTACTCGTCGTCCTCGCTGAAGAGTGCGTACTTGCGATCGTACTGGAGGCCGCCGCCGTCCGCGACCGTTATCTCGTCCGGTTCGACCGGCTGTAGCCCCTTGATCGGGTGGACCGCGATCTTCGAAAGCGTGGCCATGGACGGATGACGCTCCGACGTCGTATAAATGGTGTTCCCGGATCAGTTTTATCGGCGGCGACGCATGGCCGAAATATGGGCGACAGGGTTCGTGCACACGTCTTCGTCTCGGGCCGTGTACAGGGCGTCTACTACCGGGCGACGACACGGGAGCAAGCGAACGAGGCAGGGGTCGACGGCTGGGTTCGAAACCTCGAGGACGGCCGCGTCGAGGCTGTCTTCGAAGGGCCGGAGTCGGCCGTCGAAGCGATGGTCGAGTGGTGTCACACCGGCAGTCCAAGGGCGCGCGTCGAGGGCGTCGAGGTCGGATACGGCGATCCGGAGGGGATCGATGGGTTCGAGATCCGCCGGTAGCGGACGACGGAAAAATTACTGCGCTTCGGCGAGAAGACGGTCGTATGATCTCGAGCGAGGAGATGGCCGTCGTGGACGGCAACGCGGAAGCTCTCGGTGTCCCAAGAAAGCAACTGATGGAGTCGTCGGGCAACGCCGTCGCCCGGGTCGTCCGTGACATCGCCGAGCCCGGCGAGTCCGTCGCGTTGGTCTGTGGCCGTGGGAACAACGGCGGCGACGCCTTCGTCGCGGCGCGGTTCCTCTCGGCGTCCGACGTGACGGTCCACCTTCTGGGTCGGACTGAGACGATCGCGACGTCGATCAGCCGCGAGAACTTCGAGGCGCTGTCGGCGGCCGAAATCGAGACCCGTGAAGTCCGGGACTCGACGGCGCTGGACCTCGGCGACCCCGATGTCGTCGTCGACGCGATGCTCGGGACCGGCGTGACAGGTGCGCTCAGAGAGCCCGAAGCCAGCGCCGCCGGGGCGATCAACGACACGGGAGCGACCGTCGTGGCCGTCGATGTCCCCTCGGGCGTGGACGCGGATACGGGCGAGGCGGCCGGCACCGCCGTCGAGGCCGACCGCGTCGTCACGTTCCACGACGAAAAGCCGGGGCTTCGGAAGGTCGACGCCGACGTGACGGTCGCCGACATCGGAATCCCGGTCGCCGCCGAGCGGATCGTCGAACGTGGCGATCTCCTCCGGCTTTCGAGGGACCCGACGGCGCACAAAGGCGATTTCGGGAAGGTACTGGTCGTGGGGGGCGGTCCCTACACCGGCGCGCCGGCGCTGTCCGCACAGGCAGCCCTGCGTGCCGGAGCCGATCTGGCGTACGTCGCCTGTCCCGGGACGGTCGCGGACGAGATACAGGGGTACAGCGAGGACCTCATCGTGAGGCCAGTTTCGGGCGGGCGGCTCACGCCCGAAGACGTTCCCGAACTGCTGTCGCTTTCGGCGGAAATGGACTGTGTCGTCATCGGTCCCGGGCTCGGTGACGCCGAGGGGACGCTCGGGGCGGTTCGGTCGTTCCTCTCGGATTTCGAGGGAACGGCGGTCGTCGACGCCGACGCGCTTTCGGTCGTCCCCGACGTCGACACGGCGGCGACGCTCCTCTGTACACCTCATCAAGGTGAGTTGCAGGGGATGGGCGGTGAGACCGCCGCCGACCCCGCCGAGCGCGCCGACCTCGTCTCGTCGTTCGCGACCGAACTCGGCGTGACACTGCTGGTGAAAGGCGCGCACGATATCGTCTCAAACGGGGAGCGGACCCGCCACAACCGGACCGGCAACCCCGGGATGACCGTCGGCGGGACCGGCGACGTCCTCGCCGGCGCGACGGCGGCGATGGCCTGTGTGCTCGACCCCCTGTCGGCGGCGTCGCTCGGCGCCTACGCGAACGGACGGGCCGGCGATTTCGCCGTCGAGGAGTTCGGGTATGGCCTGATGGCGAGCGATCTCCTCGATGCGCTGCCGCAAGCGCTGTGGCCCGAAGAGGCGGACACGGTCGCATAGAGCGGGTTTCGACTCCCGAGGAAACCGACCCCGGTCGAAGCGATCGGGTCCGCCGTCCGACGGCACGGGCCCGATGGTTTCTTCGCTCCGGGGACGAAGAGTCCGGTATGAGCGACGGATCCGATCTGACACACGTCACGGACGACGGCGACGCACAGATGGTCGACGTGGGCGAGAAACCGGACAGCGAGCGCCGCGCCGTCGCCCGGGGACGGATCGATCTCCAGGCGTCGACGATCGAGGCGATCGAGGCCGACACGGTCGGGAAAGGCGACGTGTTGGGCGTCGCCCGCGTCGGCGCGATCCAGGCGGTCAAACACACCTGGGAGACGATCCCGATGTGTCACCAGATTTCCATCACGAACGTCGAGACCGATTTCTCGATCGACGAGTCGGGCGTCGAACTCACCGTCGCCGTCGAGACGACCGGCAAAACGGGGTGTGAGATGGAGGCACTGGAGGGCGTCTCGACCGGCTTAAACGTCGTCTGGGACATGGTGAAGGCGGCCGAAAAGGACGAAAGCGGGGAGTACCCGGCGACGCGGATCCACGGTATCGAGATCCTCACGAAAGAAAAGCGCGAACTCTGAGCCCTCCGGATTCCATATCACTCCGCCGGCTTTATCGGAATCTCGCGGGCCTTCGCTCTGGCCTGTTCGACGACCGCCGGGCGGGCCTCGAAGTCGATCGTGACCTCGTTGCCGTAATCGACGTCTTCGACGTGGGCGTGGTCGTGGACCCATGAGACGAGACTCATCGTCTCGTCCGTCATCGGGACAACGAGCCGTTCGCGGCGCCACTCGGGGAGTTCCTCGTCGATCCGCGCTCTGAGCGCCTCGACGTTCTCGCCGGTTTTCGCGCTCACGACGACCGGTTCGGGGGCGAGCGCCGACAGCGCCTCTCGTTTGTCTTCGAGGTCCGCTTCGTCGACCGCGTCGATCTTGTTCAGAACGGTGACGATCGGCGCCTCGTTGCGCTCATAGAGGGTGTCGTGACACGTGACGAGCTTTTCGCGGATCTCCTCGATCGGATCGGAGACGTCGACGACGAGCAACACCAGATCGGCCCGATACACCTCCGAGAGCGTCGATTTGAACGATTCGACGAGCCAGTGGGGGAGATCGGAGATGAATCCGACGGTGTCGGTGACGAGGACGTCCCGGCGGTCGAACTCCGCGCGTCTGGTCGTCGTTCCGAGCGTCGTAAAGAGGCGGTTTTCGGATTCGGCCGTCGCGTCCAGATCCGGATGTAGTCCCTCGTTTTCGTCGATCTCGAGATCGCTCGACAGCCGCCGGAGCAGCGTCGATTTTCCGGCGTTGGTGTAGCCGGCCAGCGCGACGAGATCGAAACCGGACTCCCGGCGCTGTTCGCGGCGGTGGGCCTCGGTTCGCTCGATTCGCTCCAGTTCGTCGTCGATCCGGCTGATCTGCGCTTTGATGTCCCGCTCGCGGGACTCGTCGTACTCGCCGAGCCCCATGAACCCGGGGCGTTCGTCGCGCTTTGCCAGCGAGGCTTTCGCCTCGGCCCGCGGCAGTTCGTACCGGAGTTCGGCGAGTTCGACCTGTAGCTGGGCTTTCTTCGTCTGAGCCCGCTGGCCGAAGATATCGAGGATGAGTTTGAACCGATCGAGGACCTCGACGCCGTCGGGGAGCTCGTTCCCGAGATTGTAGGTCTGATAGGGGCCGAGTCGGTTGTCGAAGACGACCGTCGTCGCCCCCTCGGCGGCCACGAGGGCGGCCAGTTCCGCGACTTTCCCCTCCCCGAGACAGAGCGCCGCGTCCTCCGTTCGGGTCTGTGTCACCTCGCCGACGACCGTGTAGCCGGCCGCTCTGGCGAGTTCGCGTATCTCCTCGGTGTCCGGATGGCCGTCATCGACACGCTTTGCGACGACGACCGGGCCTTTGGTTTCCGTCACTTACCCCCGGGTACGTCGTCACAGTATTTAATTACCGGGTGATCATGTCAGACTTTAGCATACGTGCGCTACCGTGTCCCGATCTCGTCTTCGTCCTTTATCATCCGGGTTTCGGCCTCGCCGCTGGTGTGTTCGTTGACCAGATCGTAAAAGTCGTTCTGGAGGCCGGCCGGGAACCGAAGCACACCGACCCACGATCCGTCCGGCTGCCACTCCTCGCGTTCGAGTTCGCCGAACTGTCTGATCTGTGCCTGTGCGCTGCCGGCGTAGTCGGCCGGCACCTGCGTCGCGATGACGACCTCGTCGAACCGGATCGGGATCACCGGTCGCAGGGCGTCCAGCGCGTCGTCGACCTGGTTTTCGACCGGCTCCATCGGATCGATCTTGAAGCCAGCCTCCTCTAAGGCGCGCTCGATCCGTTCGGGCGGATGGGGAGCGTCGTCCATCTGCGGGTTGACCGCGTTCCGGGCGATCTCGTTGACGAGCTGTCTGTGTTTCTTCTCTTGCATCTCCCGGCGCTGTTCGGCCGTGATCTGGATCTCACCGCGGCGGATCACCTCGGGGATGATCTCGAGTGGGTCGGTCGTCTCGAAGACCTCCTCCAGAGAGTTTTCGGGTGGTCGATCGCCCGAGGAGGCGTCCTCGAAGACGTCCTCCGCGGCGATGACGTCCTCGAGTTCGCCGTCGAACTCCCCGCGTTTGATCTCGAGGGCGGCGTCCGGGTCGACGAGTACCTCGAAACGCTGGCCGTGGGATTCGAGTCTGGCCGTCACCGCCTCGTCAAGGGATATCATACGCTTCGGTAGGGGGGGCCGGGCGATAAAAGCTGTTGCTGCCGATCGATAGCGAGTCGAAAAGAACGGACTGTCGGACCGAAAGCGGACGTTACTCTTCGGTCTCGTCCGTCTCGTCCGTCTCCTCGCTTTCGTCGGCGAGCAATCCAGCCTCGGCGAGTCGGCTTTCGATCTCCTCGTCGGTGAGCTGTCCGAAGCCGTCGTCGCCGACCGAGATCGTCGCGAGTCCGATCCCCTCGGGCGTCAGTTCGCCGTCGTTGACGGACGCGAGCGCCTCCAGAGCGAGGTCGACACCCGCATCGAGGGTGAGATCGTCGCTGTAATGCTCCTCGAGGTAGTCCTCGATGTCGCCGCGGTCGGCCCCGACCGCGAGCGCCTGCCATTCGTAGGGCGTCCCGGAGGGGTCCGTCTCGTAGAGACGGGGTTCGCCGTCCTCGATCCCGCCGATGATGAGGGCGACACCGAAGGGGCGGGCGCCGCCGACCTGAGTGTACTGCTGGATGTGGTCGGTGACGGCTTTCGTCAGCGTCTCGACGCCGATCGGTTCGTCGTACCGAAGCTGGTTGACCTGTGCTTGCCGGCGCGCGAAGTCGATCAGCTGGCGGGCGTCGGCGACGTGGCCCGCGCTGGCGATGCCGATGTGGTCGTCGGCCTTGTGGATCTTCTCGACGCTCGTCCGCTCCATGAGCGGACTCCGGATGCGTTTGTCCACGACCAGCACGACCCCGTCCTCGGTTCGGATACCGATAGACGCCGTGCCTCGTTTGACCGCCTCTCGCGCGTACTCGACCTGGTACAGACGGCCGTCCGGGGAGAAGATGGTGATCCCCCGATCGTACGCCTGCTGCTGCGATTGTCCCTGCATTGTTAGTTGTCGCGAATATCGAGTGCTGTCGC
>LKMJ01000292.1_pt1 | contig 35545 bp, 61 predicted proteins | sample 643391 | NCBI WGS metagenome assembly LKMJ01 (sample SAMN04112250, study PRJNA286221) | soda lake metagenome | biome: soda lake; feature: Kulunda Steppe; material: water; isolation source: sample PL-Br10 brine of Picturesque Lake | place: Russia: Kulunda steppe | collected 2010-07 | reverse complement strand
GCCCCACAGTGTGCGCCTTTGGCCCCACAGTGTGCGCCTTTGGCCCCACAGTGTGCGCCTTTGGCCCCACAGTGTGCGCCTTTGGCCCCACAGTGTGCGCCTTTGGCCCCACAGTGTGCGCCTGCCCAGATGTGGCAGGGCAGCGTCTCGTGGGCAGAAGGAGCAGCCTCACTTACACTGTAGGAGTCACGCTTACACAAAAGGAGCAGCCTCACACAGTAGGAGGAGGATTCACTAACACAGTAGGAGCAGCCACGCTCGCATAGAAGGAGCAACCTAATTTGAGCTAGGCATGTGCGAGTTAGGAAAAGCCGTGGCATCCCACAGAAAGTAGGCAGTGAGGTTTGGATGTGTCACCAAAGTACTGCGTGCTTCCCAACAAAATGCAGGCTGCACTGCCTCCTGAATCCGCAGCATTTTGTGCGGGTGTATGCCTGTAGGCACAGTCAATCAACAGGCAGAATGCAAGCACATTGCAAGGCGTGTACATGCCCCTCTAACAAATGAGGCTGTGCGCGCACGCGCACGCACACGCTCATGATCCGCACATAAAACACACACGCACGTTCACATGTAGCGCATGCACCCCTCCTGCAGAGCACTGCCTGGGGAGCATGGAGCATGTGCGTGGTGCACAAGCTGTGCGGGAGGCAAAGAGCATCGATGACTTGGACGCGCGCGTGGCCACGGTGAGTGCGCAAGCCTGCTCGCCTGCACAGTGTCTGCCCCTGCATTGGTGGCTTCAGTGGCTGTACCTGCCCGTGTGGCTTCAGTGGCTGTAACTGCCCGCGTGGCGTCAGTGGCTGTACCTGCGTCGGTGGCTACAGTTTCTGCACCTCTGCCTCAGAGGCTACAGTGTCTGCCCCTGCATTGGTGGCTTCAGCGGCTGTACCTGCCCGCGGGGCTGCAGTGTCTGCACCTCTGCTTCAGAGGCTACAGTGCCTGCACCTGCTTTGGTGGCTTCGGTGGCTGTACCTGCCTGCGTGGCTACAGTGTCTGCACCTGCTTTGGTGGCGCTCATAAGGCCCCAGGTGCACCAGCCCACACGGACTCGCCGACTGCACCTGCCCCTGTGTGAGCCAAAATGGTCAATGACTGCGCCTGCTCCTCGGCAAGCCGCACCTGAACACAATCATCAGGCTGAGCAGCAGCTGCCAGGGGCTCTTAAGAGCGTGTGCTGCAGCAGCCAGCCATGAGAGGCAGGAGTGTTGGGCGTCAGGAGGTGTGTGCGTGACGTGTTTTAGGACCTTGCTTCTGGTGCTGCAAGATACTCCTTGAGGTGTGATCGTCTACCGGCCAGCTGCTGTTCTATGGCACCACCGGGACTTCATCACACTGCGTTTTCTGGCGCCCTTTGACCTCTGCTGGACAAAAGGAGGGCCCGGACCTTATGAAGTAAGGCACGCTCCTCTGCAGTCTGGGTGGACGTGAGTGCTTGCACGCTTTGCAAAACAGAGGCGCCTGGCTGGGCTGCCCGCGCACAGGTGGCCATGCACCTGGGCCTGGGCATGCACCTGGGCCTGGGCATATGCTGCTGTGAGGTTGCAAAATTTGGTGGGCAGGAATAATGGCAGCAGGGGTGGGATGCATATGGGGAATGGCAAGCAATCTGCAGGGGCAGTAAAGCAGAGGTGCCCGGCCGGGCCCGCATGCACACAGGTGGCCGTGCATCTGGGCATGCTGGACGACGCGCGCAAGCTGTATGCCTCCTCAGAGCGCTTCGACCTGCTGTGCCGGCTGTACCAGGTGAGGCTGTGGCTGGGGCTGGGGGACTTGTGTTGTGGGTTAGCCAGTTAGGGGGTGTTGTGGGCTAGTCAGTTTGGGGGCGTGTGCAGTGCTGCTTGCGTTGTGGATTAGTCAGTTAGGGTGCGTTGTGTTTTAGTCAGTAAGGGGGCGTGTGCAGAGCTGCTTGTGTTGTGGGTTAGTCAGTGTAAGTCAGTTAGAGGGCGTGTGCAGTGCTGGCTTGCGTTGTGGGTTAGTCAGTTAGGTGGTGTGTGCAGTGCTGCTTGCCCCTACCCAGGTTGAGCGATGGGCCCCTTGCGCCAGTCAGGTGCAGAAGGCAGCCTGGGAGCTGAAATGAATCATGCATGGCGGTTTGGGAGTGCACGGCGGCCTGGAAGCTGGGATAGTAAATGGGGAGCTGGGAAGACTTATGGCATGCAGCCGCATGCAAAAGGCCCTGCCTAAAGGGATGGGCACGCAGGCTGCACAGATGCACACATACTTACACGCAACACAGAGACACATGCGCGCACACAGGCACAAACATACGCGCTTGCATACATGCGCTGGGCATGACTTGGTCGGGAGTTGGGGTGTGGGCTTGTTGCTTGTGCATGTGTTTGCAAATATGTGCTCCAAACGTTGGAAGATGGCGCCCCTTGCTGATGCCTCCCTTTCACACTCCCAGGCACACCCCACCGCCCGACCAAGGCTCCTGCCCTTGTTAGCGCCTTCCGACCATCTGCCCCTTCTTCCTCTCACATGCATCTGTGTGTGTGTGTGTGTGTGGTTGTGCACGCAGGCTTGTGGCCAGTGGGATAAAGCGCTGGAGGTGGCAGAGAAGCATGACCGCATCCACCTGAAGACCACGCACTATGCACACGCACAGGTCAGCAGGCCAGGGGGGCGGCGGTGGGGGCATATGACTGCGAGCAAAGCCTGAGTTGTTCTGTGCGCTACTTTGTGGTGGTGCAGTGCAAACTGCACAAAAGCAGTTTTGTGCTTGAAGGCTCGCGTGCCAGCCTCCCTTCTGCACCCTCTGTACCCCTCACGTGAGGCTGCGCTGCTGAGCTGCCATGCCCCTCCACGCTGCGTGCGCGCAAGGCTCTGCCAGCCAAGGCCCCCCATATGCTGTTTTGCTTCCCCAAACCACCAGTGCATGCTCGTGCGCAGTTTCTGGAGAAGTCTGGGGACTACGAGGCCGCAAAGATGGCGTACATGAAGTCTGGGTGCGGGCCTGTGGAGATCACTCGCATGTTCTTCCAGGCAGGCAGGTTCAGCGAGCTGGAGAACTACATTGCAAGCCAGGTATGCCCTGCCACGCGCACATGGGTGTGCATGTGCATGTATGTGCAAGTTTGCGTGGGCATGTGATGTGTGTGTGCGTGCGTGTATGTGCAACCCATGCGCCATTGTTCTCTCTATCTTTGCAGTCTGTGTGTGCTACCAAGTGCTCTTCTCTCCAACTCCTGCTGTCAGTCTGCAGGGGCACATGGTTTTTGCCTGGAGTCACGTGGTTTTCTTCTGTACGGTTCAGTGTTTGGACGAGTGCTGCTTGAACCTTGCTCAAGCTCATTTAGGGGCCTGATACCCGCAGAGCTGGCTTGTGTGTCAGCCAGGCATGCTGGTGTGTATGCAGTGTGTATGTCCGCACCCCACAGCCCTTACCAAATTGCTTGCCTGCATGCGATGGCGGAAGCAGTAGTCGGGAGCCTGAAACCCTGTGCTTGCGCGCATGCGGGCTGTGCAACAAGCAGCTGCAGGCCTGCTGCCTGAAGACCTATGCTTGCCTGCCTGCAGGGAGACAACAAGGAGCTGCAGACCTGGTGGGGGCGGTACTGCGAGAGCCAGGGGGACGTCAAGCAGGCGCTTGCCTGCTACACGCGCGTCAATGACGTGCTGTCCATCGTCAGGGTGCACTGCTACACAAAGAACTTTGAGGAGGCCGAGGAGCAGGTGCGCACACGAGCAGGCCGCAGGTGCACTTTTGCTCTGAGTGCGGGAGTAAGCGCATGAGGGCAGGCGTGTGCTCTTTGCGGAGGAAGGGGCCCAGGCGTATTGGGGTGGGAGCGAGTGCTGGTGCGTGCGTGGGCGCAAGGATGCTTTGCAGCGAGGCGGTGCGCAAACGTGCTTGCAGGGTTGCGTGTGCTTTGGGGTGTGTGAGCAAATGTATCTGTGCCAATGAGAGCTTGGGCTTGATGGAGGGTGGGCAGGTGTGAATGAGGGTGCTTGATGGAGGGTGGGCAGGTGTGAATGAGGGTGCTTGATGGAGGGTGTGGGGGTTTTGCAGGAGGTGGACGAGCAGGCACGGGCCCTAGGATCGGCAGTGACCATGTGTAGCTGCCAGCATGTTCTTTGTGTGCAGGTGTCACCGGCGCTATATCTGAATATTGAAGGCGCGATAGTGCCATCATCGGTGTCCACAGTGCTGTCATCAGTTGCCTCTGTGAAACGCCACTGTGCACATGCTTGCTGATGCTGGGCACCGCTGTCATGGCTCAAACGCACACGCGTGTCTCTTTGCAACACACACACCTGCACACTGCGCGCTGCAGGTGGCTGCTGCTGGCGCAGACCCTGCCGCGGCCTTTCACCTGGCACGGCAGTATGAGGCCCAGAATCGCATCGCCGAGGCCATCCAGTACTACACAAAGGCGCGCAGGGGCCGGGCAGCTGTGGCAGCAGGCTGGTGCATAGGATGGGCACAGCAGCAGCATGAAGTGGTGGTGTGGGGATGCACTGGCAGCCGACAGCGGCGCCCGTGCTGTGGCCCCTGACCTCTGGGGAGATGCTGTCAGGAGTGCGGGCGTGCAATGTTGCAAAACAGTGGCTTTGCAGGGAGCCTCCTCTGCCCTGGGGCAAACCCCAGTCGGAGAGCCTTGACCTGTTCTTATGGGAGGGCCGCACAGATGTGGGCTGGACTGCGCTGGACTGCACTGGATCCGCGGCCACGCTTGGCCCACGGCCGCATCCCTCTCATCAGCGTGCCGGCCCCACTGGCCTGGCTCTCTCGCGTGCGCGCAGGCTAAGCGGTACAGCCACGGCGTCCGGCTAGCCAAGGCGTACGAGCTGGATGAGGAGCTCATGAACCTCGCGCTGAAGAGCACGCCCGCTGTGATGGTCAGCGCCGCGGAGTACCTGGACGACAAGGTGGGCGCCGGTATGGGGCTGGGGCATGCTGCGGTGGGGCCGAGGCGCGCCGCGCGGGCTTGAGCTTGCTGCTGCTGGGGCTGAGCATGCTGCAGGGGCTGGAGCGTGGTAGGGGCTGAGGCTGGCACAAGGGCTGAGCGTGCTACGGACCCTGAGCATGCTGCAGTGGGGCTGGGCATGCCATGGTGGGGTTGAGCTTGCTGGTTAAGCGTGCTATGGTGGGTGTGCCACAGTGGGGCTGGGGCGTGCCATGATGGGGCTGAGCTTGCTACTGCTGGGGCTGAGTGTGGTGCAAGGGCTGAGCATGCTGTGGGGGCTGTGTGCGCTTTTCGAGCTGAGACCGGGGCCTGCGTGACGGGCAGTGGCATGCACCATGGGAAGATCAGGCAAAAGAGGGAGGATGGGGGGGGGAAGAGGGGGCCATGGGTGGCGTGTCGCTGTCTATTGAAGAAATTGTTCGAGCTGCGCACCTGCAGGGAGGGATGCAGTGGGCAGGCACAGAAGGGACAGAAGGAAGGGCTGCAGGGAAAAGCTGTGCCATGACTGCGCACGGCGCATCGTGACTGCACGAGATGCGTGGTGTTTGATGCCCTTTGTGTGTCAGTCTGTCTGTGGCTTGCCTCCTTTCAGGGGGTGCACAAAAAGGCCGCTACCCTGTGCATGAAGGGCATTGATGTGTACAAGCGTGCACGCTTCATTGGGGAGAGCGCACAAAAAGGCTGCCGTCCTGCACATGAAGGGCACTGATGGCGCGTGTGTGTGTGTGTACAGAGGGCATTGATGTCGTATTCGTGTACATGCGCGTGCTTTGATGCAGGGGGCGCACGAGAAGGCCGCCACCCTGTACATGAAGGGCGGCAAGCTGGGCAAGGCTGTGGACATGTGCTTTGCCGCGCAGCTGTTTGACGTGCTGGGCCAGATCGCTGACGACCTGAGCGCTGGCGGCGACCCGGTGCTGTTCATGAGGTGTGTGCCGTGCGCGTGCGCAGCCTAGCTGACTGGCGTGCTGTGTGCACAGTCCAGCTGACTGGCGTGCTGCGTGGACAGCCCAGCTGGCGTGTTGCAAGTGGATTTTCTGTGTTGGGGCGTCCGTGCAGCTGTAGCATGAAGCTGAAGATCTGGTGCCTGTGTTGGGGCAGTGCATTGTCTCAAAATGGGCTTCCTGGGCATCTGTGGGGCGCTGCCCTCGAAGTCCGGGGGATTTTATCAAGTGGAAGGAAGTGAGTGCCTGTAAAGCCCTATCAGCTGGAAAATGGTCCATGCGATCCTTAAGGAGGCGTGTCAGACAATGCTTCTTAGCGCATGGGCCAGGGGCGCACACATGGAGGAGGGCAGGGAGCCCTGCCGACCCATATGCACACGTGGAGGAGGGCAGGGACTGGGGCTGCACGCAAAGCAGCAGGCTTGTATGCGCAGAGCAGGTGCAGAGGCCTGCAATGCACCCCTCCACACTCTCTGTTGCTGGCGGCGTCAGCTGCATGCGCTGCTTCGCCAGGACCACCGGCGTGTGTGCATGTGTTGGTGCGTGTATGTGTGCGTGTCTGGGTGTCTGGGTGGGTTTGGGTGTACGCGTGTGTGTGCGCATGTGTCTGGGTGTCTGGGTGTCTGGGTGGGTTTGGGTAAAGAATGAAAAGAAAAATTACGTAGGCAGTGAACAGACTCGATATGTAGGTTTTAGGACTCCCAAGGCCCCCACTGCAAAGTAAAGGAAGCCTCATATGTGTGAGGCAGTGGAAGATCTGTTTTGCGAAGCCATGCCTCGCGCGCGTACAGCCTGCTTTGTGCACAGCAGCTCCTTGGGTCATGCTCCCTACCAAGCCCCAAAGGCGAAGGGTCGCAGAAAACCTTGCAACACATACCTAATGCACATCGGTAATTTTGCACACACGTTGGCAAATCTATTGTGTGCATATGTACTCTTATCAGCAACCTTACACGTAAGAGAAGGCGACACCCTACATTTTGCAAGGCAGCCCAACAGGCCGTCCCGTCTAGCGATTGCAGCCCTGTCTTGCAGATGCGCCAGCCATCGTGCATATGTTGCACCTGGTGCGCCTGCATATGTTGCACCTGCATATGTTGCACCTGGTGCGCCTGCATATGTTGCAGCTGCATATGTTGCACCTGGTGCGCCTGCATATGTTGCAGCTGCATATGTTGCACCTGGTGCGCCTGCATATGTTGCGCCTGCATATGTTGCACCTGCATATGTTGCACCTGGTGCGCCTGCAAGACAGAGGGCTGCAATCACCTGACAGAATTGGCTGCTCAGGCCTTGCTTGCAAGCGCGCCCTGCAGGTGTGCAGAGTTCTTCATGCAAAACGGCCACTACGACAAGGCAGTGAAGATGACAGTGGCGGCCGGGCGGCACACGCAAGCCCTGGAAATGGCGATGCAGCATGAAGGTGTGGGGGGAGGACGCGTGGGTGCGAGTGTGTGGCGATACGTGGCTGTCGCTGCGGGGAGGTGCAGGCGTGTATGTGTGCATGTGTGTGCACAGTGCTTATTGATGTTGAGCTCATGCGTTGCTGCGTCTGTGTGTGTGTGTGCAGTGCCTATCGATGCTGTGCTCAAGAATGGCCTGTTGGGTGTGTGTATGCAGTGCCCATTGACGAGGAGATGGCAGAGGCGATGACGCCCGCCAAAGGCTCCATGCCCGACGCTGACCGCAACGTGGTGCTGCAGCAGATTGCCAAGGTTGCCAAGCGCCAGGGCGCGTGGCAGCTGGCCGCCAAAAAGTTCACGCAGGTGCGCGCTGGCAGGCCAAAAGGTTCACACAGGTGCGCGCTGGCAGGCCAGAAAGTTCACGCAGGTGCGTGCTGGCAGGCCAAAAAGTTCACGCAGGTGCGCGCTGGCAGGCCAATGTAGTTCATGCAGGTGCGCGCAGGCAGGCCACCGCCACTGCTGGCAGGCCAAAACGTTCACACTGGTACGCGCTGGTGGGCCATCGCTGCTGCTGCCGCTGCATCCCCTGCTGCCACGCTGCCCTGGATTTAAGTAAGGGGCCCAGCCATTGCAAAGATGGTGGAAATTGCTGAGCCCTCTGAAGGCTGTGTAAGGGTGGCTTGCTGCACGGCCCTGCCGCCTGCTGCTTGGAGAGAGGGTTCTGCTCAGGGGAGCATGAGGAGAGGGGCAAGCTTGGGTGCTTGCGGCAGCGCCTCTGCCCTGGATGTGTGGGTGAGGGTGCCTTGGGGCCCAGTTGTCAGGGCCTTGGCCCTTTGACATAAGGTTGCTGAAAATCGTACAAATACCCCGTGTTATTTGGCTGATTTGGCCAATCAGCACAGACTTTGGCAAATCCACTGCGTATAATCAGCAACCTTTGCTCATGGCCTGCAGCAGCACTTCAGCCCTCAAAAAGGATGGGAAAGGACTATATGGTGCAGGCCCACCCTCAAGCCATTGCTTCATGGGCGTGGGCACCCCGTCAGGTTTGCTTGGCGCCATCACAAACATGACAGCATTGCATGCGTGCGCGGCAGCGCAAGGCGAGCTGCAGCCGACCCACGAGCCATGCCGCATGGCTGTAGGCACTCCCTGGTAGGCCGCAGCTTGCCGCATGCCGCCATGCGTGCTGCGCTGTGTGGCATTGCTGACCATATCATATGGAGGGGTGCCCCCAACTCGCACTGCCAAATGCACTCCATGCTCGCCATGACCAAGGCAGTACTCCTGGGTGCAAGAAGGACCTGCGCAGGTGGTTGGTGACCCCGTTGTGCGTGCCATACACGCTGGCGGCAGGAGGCAACGCACACCAACAGGAGTGTGCCTTCCACTGCTAAGGCCTGATTGTTGTCTTCTGCTTCCTCCCCCAAGCGAGCATTTATAGAATGCGCACGCTCTGCTACGCATGGGCGCGCAGGCGGGAGAGAAGGTGAAGGCCATGAAGGCCCTCCTGCGCAGCGGCGACAGGGAAAAGATTGTGTTCTTCACAGGTGCGGCTACAGAGTGGCACAGCGCCGCACTTTCTCCATGCTCTCTCTCTCTCTGCACAGGAGTGGGTCATCACTGGCAATTCCCCACAGAGTCCAAACGCACACCCTCCTTGGAAGTGCAAGAACTCCGTGAGCACGGAGCCGATAGCAGCCCCATGTGCGCGCCAGGAGCTGCGCAACAGGGGGGTTGGCCTGATGGCCGCAAACTGCTCTGGACTGTGACAGTGAATGCATGTGACCGCATGTGACTGGGTGATTTGCAGGCGTGTCGCGCAACAAAGAGGTGTACCTGATGGCCGCCAACTACCTCCAAACCCTGGACTGGCACTCCAACCCAGAGATCATGAAGAACATCATCACCTTCTACACCAAAGCGCAGGTGCGCAGCATGCGCTGCGCTGTCCGCCTCTGTGTCCGTGTGCAGCGCACGTGACAAGGGAGCAAGCCCCTTCTTGTGCCTGATCAGGCACCATGGCAGCACTGGCAGGCGCTGTGTGGGAAGTGAAGTGTGCTCTCTAGCCAGCCGCGCGCACTGGGACGGGTGCAGTGATGCTTATAGGTGCAGCAGCGAGTTGAAAGTGAGGGTTAACTGCCAACATAGGTGCAGCAGCAAGTTAGTAAACATCTGTCCGCAAAGAAAAGGGCAACTCATACAATGTCTAAAAAGGCCAGTATCTTCTGCTTAGAGTACGATGACCCAAAAGTTGATCAGATGACATCCGTCTGTTATGAAGAATCAGCGGTTGTTTCGGGCTTGCCACGTTCATGGGGTGGGCAGGCTGGCGCGCCACTTGTTGTTGGGCCCTAGGGTTTGGAGCAGTGTGGAATGCACGGTAGTGGTATGGTGCTGCTGCTGGCTTTTGGCTGTGGTGGAGCACACATGGCGCTGGGCAGAAGGTGCTGGTATCTGAAGGGGGCGTGGTGGGGCGCCCTGTTACAAAGTCAGGCGCCAGAAAAAAAGAAATCGAACACAGTGTTCTTGGGAGTCAGCACTGCATGGACATCAAATGGAAGGTCATAACATGAGCAGAAGTGGTGGTGGTGGCCTTGGTTGGATGTGCCCCCGTGCACCAGGCTTGCTTGCCGGTGTACTAGACTCGGGTGCGCCTGCTATGCACCAGGCTTGCTTGCCGGTGCACTAGACTCGGGTGCGCCTGCTGTGCACCAGGCTTGCTTGCCAGTGCACCAGGCTTGGTTGCCAGTGTACCATACTCGGGTGCGCCTGCTATGCACCAGGCTTGCTTGCCGGTGCACTAGACTCGGGTGCGCCTGCTGTGCACCAGGCTTGCTTGCCGGTGTACCAGACTCGGGTGCGCCTGCTATTCACCAGGCTTGCTTGCTGTGGTGCGCCCCGCTGAAAGCTCCTGATCTTGGCACATAGGGGCCTGGGCGTATGACCTCTGTGGAGATGTTGCTCCCTGTCCACGAGAGGTGGCTTCTTCACAGCATTCAGTGCATGTCGTGTGGATCCTCTGTGCATGATGTGAAGGTGTTGCAGTGCGTGAAGCACCCTGTGTAGAAAGGGTCGTGTGCGTAACGTGCATGTGTGGGTGGTTTGGGTGCGTGAAGCGTCCTGTATAAAGTGTGACGTGCGTAATGTGCATGCGTGGATGCTGCCCTCCTTGCTGCGGTTCCAGGACAGCTCAGTCCTAGCCTACAGGCTCATTGCCCAGCTTGAGGCATGTTGTGTTTTTATGCACTGTTGTGCATGTGGTTTCTTTTGTTGGGCAGCCTTCCCTGGATTGATGCATAATGTGCTCCTGTGCGTGCTGCGCATGTGCGCTGCCTGTACTTGCTTGCTGTAGGCCATGGACAGCTTGGCACTGTTCTACGAGTCCTGCGCGCAAATCGAGGTCGACGAGTACAGGGATTACGACAAGGCGTTGCAGGTCAGTGCAGCGCATTTCCAGCCTGCTGCTTTGTCGTGGTGCAGTCCAGGGCTACATGGCACTGGCATGCCGCATTTGCGGCGATGCAGGCGCTTTGCGGCCCCCTAGGTTACAAGTGTGTGGTGAGAATCTCATCCTGGTCGTTCGTCCGATTGGTCTATGGAGTGTCATTGTCAGACAGGAAAATATGGATCCAGGGTGTTGTCATGCCCTGGGGTATCATAGAGTATCCTTGCACACGTGTGAGGCTGTTGTGTGCGCACATAGCAGCACACTCCCATCACCAAGTACCGGACTTGTGTGCGCACATAGCAGCACACTCTCCCATCACCACGTACCGGACCTGCGCACATAGCAGCACACTCCTGTCACCAAGTACCGGACCTCTAAACAGGCGCTGCAGTGGGTGGTGTGCTTCTGGGGGTTGTGCATCCGCGCACACACACGCTCGGTCCTCTCTGTGCTTCATCGTTACCTGAGACTGGCAGCGCATGCCCAACAAAAGCATTGAGTCAGCATATGCTCCAGGGGCAAGGAAGCAAACTGCGCATTGAACTTCTTTGCGTGGTAGGAGAGGGGCCGCCAACACAAACCCAGTCCTCCTTCGTTCTCTTGGCATGCTCCCCAAATTGTGCTCCGCGTCTTTTGGCAGGCTTTGCCAGGTTACTAGATTGTCTCTTTCCGCAAACCTTTTGGTATTCTGCCCTTGTGGCTGCAGGCGCTGAATGAGGCCCTCAAGTACCTAGGCAAGTCTAACAGCGACGACGCACAGCTCAAAGCTGCACAGGTGAGGCCCTTTCCTGTGGGTCCCACGGAATTGCCTTCCCTTACAAGACGTTCTCAAAAAGAGGTCAGAGGACGACGGGCATACCCCCCTCATCCTCTTTGCTAGTTCAGGGCGTCATCGGACCCTGGTGACCATCCAATCCAGGTTGCTGTCCAAGGGCTTTGAGCCAAGGGCATTTCCTTTTGCCAGTCCTGCGCGTGTGCTGTGAATGACGAGTCCTGTGTCCCGCAGGCACACGATCATGTTCATATCGTGGGGTGCAATGGTAAGGGTGCTGATTCACATACCAGAGTGACTGCGTGCCTGCTTATAGCAGATTGGCGGGTCGTCTGCCACTTATTTCTTGAGCCCCTGAGAAGTGCTATGCGAGTTATCGCTCTGCTTGGACAGTGCTTGCGCCTCTCAGGAACACAAGAGCGTCGCTGGAAGCCGCTGTGCTTTGATGGCGTTTGCACCAAGCCTGATCCAGCACGCTGTACCCTTACCATGCAGTCCACCATGCTGTGTGCTAGCCCAGCATGCTGTCACTCCTTTGCCTTGAATCCATGCATTGATCCCAACCATTGATCCCGACCAGCTCCTCACTCCAGGGCCAGGCACGCACACAGCTGAGGGATTGCGCAGTCCTTCCGCGACGATGGCACTCAGCCTTGCACCAAATCACACCAGCACCGCTCATGCTCTGCACACACGCTCATGCTCTGCACACATCGTTCATGCTCTGCACACCAGCACCGCTCATGCTCTGCACACATGCTCATGCTCTGCACACCAGCACCGCTCATGCTCTGCACGCACATGCAAGAGAAGCAGGATTGCATCTGAGGATGCTGACTCGCTTCCGGAATCACACACAGCCCTCACACTTCCTAGCACCCTGTTGGCCAAGCTCATGCTCTGTTCCCCAAGCCCCTGCCAAACCCCCAATGGTTGACGCTTGCAGATCCAAAGCCAGATTGCAACCATGGAGAATTTCGTGGCTGCGCGCTCCATGATCATCTCCCAGCCGCAGCAGGCGCTGCAAATGTGTGAGCAACTGCTCATGAGCATCACTGATGACACGCTGAGCGGCATCCGCGTTGGGGACGTGTTTGCCCTTATGGTACGAGCAGTGAAGGCCGCAAAGGACTGACGTGCTCCTCTGATGGACACTGCCTTGTGTGCCTTGTGCTTTATGGCAGTTGCTCGAGTCGCACTGGCATACACTTGTGCTGGGGATGTTGTGGCAAGCCTCCAGATATTAACACAGTGGGTCTGTGTGTCTACCCTGTATAGGCGGAGCGTAGCATGCGCTGTACATGTACTAAGGCCTGTTGCTTTCATCCGCGCTGTGCCGGCTGTGTGCAGGTGGAGTACTGGTATGAGCAGCAGAATGGCCAAGAGGCATACAAGCTGATTGAGCAGATGCGTGCCCGCGGTGTGGAGGTTGCTCCGTACTTGGACCATCACATGGTCGAAGACATCCACCGGGTGAGTTGTGGTGGCTGACGCCCTTTACTCCGCGTGCATGCACGTGCACGCACGCACACACACACACACGCGCGCGCGCGCGCGCGCACACACACCAAAATTTGCTGCCAAACCCGCCAAACTCACAATTGCCCGTATGCCAAGGTTCCAGTCATGCTGTGATTTGCTTGAGCAAATTGCCCACCTCGTTGCTTAGCTTCTTTTAAGGCAAAGGACATAGTGCGCGCTTTCCACATTCTTAACTTAATGCTGCTTGGCACCTTGCCCTGCACCTTCTCTTCATGTTCAAGGGTGAATGCTGCCTTCTCTGGCCATGCCTAGCTCAAGCATGCGGCGCGCACACAAAACCTTCAATTTTTTGCCTAAATAAATCAATCACTTGCATGCAGATGGTTGGCATGCAAATGCCAATGGATGCCGCAGCAGCTGGCCCTGACAGCCCTGCATATGGTACAGCACAGCAGTATACTGCCCAAGACGGGTATGTGGTGGAAGAGGAAGAGATAGAGGAAGAGGTATAATGCTCGCTGACTCCAGGGTTGGCGCACTTGGCGGAAGTGTGCCTTTCCTGTGCCTTCCTGCTTGCCTGCTGCAACCTATCTGGCAGTGAAACGCTATCTTTTGAAAGGCCTGGTGCAACCCTCCTGGCAGAGCTGGTTGGAATGGTCCAACATGCCAACAAACCGTTCCTCAGGCGTCTACCGTATACAATGCTCAACATTTCCCACTGAGTCGTCATTGTTTTGTATGGATCATGCTGTGTTGTGTCTTAGCCAAATTGATGTCCAAGACTGTGTGCTTTAGGTCTGGCAGTTGTTGCCAACAAGTGGTTGGAAGTGTTCTACCAACTCTGGGTGTTTGGAGGGCCAGTAACTGTGAAATCCTGGCTTTGATTTGCAGAACAACGAAAAGAAAAACTACGCAGACGGTTGAACACCCTGCATCAATTAAGGAAAGGGAGACACCGTGTGACATTGTCCGAAGTACCGTATGCCAAACTCCAAGCAGAGAGGGAAATAAGTACACCTGGAAAACTCCACCCAAACTTCCACACAGAGCAGGGGCAAACCAGACATACCCTCCCACTAAAGCAGGTCCCAAGCACGCAGCCCAGGCCCATCTCCCTGCCCACCAGACCGAGAGGAAGAGCAAGCATAGAATAGGTTAGGTTAGGTTACATAGCTGTATCCGCCAAACAAGGGCAGCTGCGCTGATACCGAGAAGGCCTGCAACCTTGGCCTAAACAAAAGAGGCGCAAACTCAAGAAGAAAGGTAGAGTCTGGGAACTAGAAGTTTTAGTGTAGACACGAAACTCAGTCAGACAAACAAGCAAGGAAAGTTTAAGGGCACGCCAAGACAAGGTCGGACAGGAAGAGCAGGCTAACTAAGGATAACTAGCTACTGCAAGCACAGAATAGTCCAACAGGGGTCAATACCAGCTGAGCCATGCTCAGCAATTTAAGCCCCCCCCTACGTCTTAGAGGTTCCCCTCCTACTCGGAGGCGTGAGTAATGTCTCAGCACAGACCCCCCACTGCACACGGGCCCCGCCGGTGCTCCCACACGCACAGGGCCCTCTCAACGGGAGGATGGGTACGCAGTTATGCAGCCCCAATACCGAGACACTCCACCGAGTGCACGTTGCCCGCCAGTGGCTTCTGTGGCTGCCGCTGTGCGACCTTCCTTCCAGTGCCCAAGCCAGCTCCAAGGCTGCTGCTGCCCCCAGGTCAGGTTGGGGCCTAGTGTTGAAAAACACTGTATGAGTCTAACCCGGTGTGGTGGACACACCGTTACAAAGGGTAATCGAGATGCTCATACATCGCCACCCTTCACACTCAGGCCACCTGAGCGACTGCCAGTGGAAGATCAGTGTGATGATAACTATCCAGCACCACAGGCACAGAGAACGAATGAGCAGCGGCAGCATCATAAGCAAGCGCTGGAGGCTCAGGGTTGCAACAAAGTACACAAAATGTCCTTGTATGTACTAATTGTAAACTTGTATGTACTAATCTTTGGGGGAATGTCAGCAAAGTCATACTGAGGCTACATAAAGAAGTCTGGGCCTTGATCACTCTCAAATCCAGAAATCAACACACTCTCTTCAGCATAACACTGCTCATCAACACCAAAAGGATGCTACAGTCACTCCCTTAACAAGTCACAAGTAAGGGTTTGTGTCACGCTGAGAGACTGCTGCATCCAAACAATATTCCTAGTAGCGGCATGGCCATAACATGGCCATAGCGCAACTAACCTCTGGGCCATAATTCAGCACAAGCTAGCACTGTGCTTATCTGGGGTGACATTAAATGCCTGGCCGTCACTGACAGGCTGATTGGTTTGCTTTCTCAACAAACTTGTCATGGAGGAGAGGGATCATCATGATGTCCGAACGGAAATCCCCCAATTCCCATCCAGTGGGAAGCTTTAGCAACTCATGTCCCCTTACCATCACAAGAAGGACAAGCTCGAGTTTACACCAGGACACACCTCTCCCACAACTGCCATCGTGCATATCTTTGTTGGGCCAGTCTTTTCTTGTCTTTCTACAGACCAGGGTGATAAAGATTTAACATTGCTTTTCCTGGGTCCTCAACATCAAATACTCCAATCCACCTGCGTTGGTTGTAGGCTCGTTCATTTTTTCCTTGTGTGCTGATGCAATTCTTGGCTTTACCACAGTAACCCACACCGTCATTGAACGGACGATAGAGAATAGACACTGAGAATGCAAACAGTTAGTATAAGTAACAGGGCCACCTTTGATGAATAATTTGCTTTCTATGAGCAGGCCAGGGGTCACACTTCAAGACTGAAGCCTTATTCCTTGTAATCCTTAGAGCAAGGCCACCTTCCGTGCCACCACACACCTTGGTGGCTGGGACAATCTGGAACGAAAACAGTATTGTCCTGCAGCTGGAGCTCGGACACTCGTAAGAAAATTGAAAAGCTGGCATCTAAACTTCACTTTCACGCAGCGTACAACCTAAATTGAAGAACCACTCAAGATATCGTGAGTTGGGGATACACAGGCTGCTGCTGGCGGTACAGAAATCAGAGCTGGAGCCAGGAGTGCTGTATGAGCTTGAAGGTGTATGGCAGGAAACCCAACTACCCTCATTACTCAGACCTGAGGTACACTCTTGATTGCAGTGGGGGCTGAGGTAGTCTGTTAGCTGCTCTAGTGGCCCCTTTTAGAAAACACCATGCCAATTACGCGATGCCTATCGACCAAAGTAGTACTTCAAGATACTCTGCTCTCTCTCTCTCTCTCACACACACACACACAACACACATAACTTTTACACCAACACTCTGTACTTCCCTGCTTGACCTCTGCAACATCGCATGCATGAGCACTTGCACATTGATGCATGAGCTGCCCATGGCACTCATCCTACATCTGCATGCATACATAAATCTGTTGTACTTGTCAGGAGGATTTGCGCAGCCTGCCGAAGGTCAAAATCTAAAGGATCCAAGCCTCATGTACAAAAAAACAGACTCAGAACTGTCAATTACTGCTGGTACATGCAATCTAGTGAGCGCCGGCCATACATCATACTATCCTGCTGCGCACACCACTGGCCTAAAGCAGCTTGATGCAGCGCAACCCATCACATGCACACCTGCCATGCCAAATGATCGCCAGGCCTGCACAACAGCAGCGGGGCATGCCCTGGAGCCTGAAAAGGTCCAAAAACATAGTGCCTGGAGTGTCATATAATACAACGCATGGCCAAGTGTGACCCAATGCCAGCCCTGCTCGCTGAGGCCCCTGCAGTGCACCACAGCCATGAGCCCAGAAACCTGGCAGCGCACCACAGCCACAGCCACTGGTGGGGGCGCGCTCCCGCCCTTCAGCGAGCAAATTTGGGTGGGCACCAGGCAGGCAATAAGGCTTTGAGCTGTGGCGCCCCTCCTGCCTGTGGCGCCCCCACGCTCAATGACTGCGGCGCACCCCTTCTCACTGTGGTGCCGCGCCAAGGCTGTGCGGCCGCACAGTGTACCCTGGCGCCGCGCGCATGAGCAGCACGTACACCAGCGACGACGCGGCGACGCCAACAAACCAGGCACACTTGTACAGCGCACCCCACATGGGGTGCAGCCCAGACACCGCCCCCACTTGCTGCAGCAGCCCGGGCAGGCACGGCATAACGCCCGATGCGAGGGCTGCCAGGGCGGCAGGATTCCAGCCGCCCTGCAGGGCACAAGCACAGGGTGCAAAGAGCTTGAGGGTGAAACCCTCGCACAGGCAGGTGCTGCAGGTGCTGCAGGTGCTGCAGGTGATGCAGGTGATGCAAGCGGTGTATTGGAACCCTCACGCAGGCAAGTGGTGCAGGCAACACAGGTGATGCACAGAATGCAGGTGATGCAGGCGATGCAGGCGGTGCGCGCAGGAGCGTCGCTGCCCGCCCACATGCTGCCCTGTGAGTAGAGGGCAGAGCTTGGCATCTGAGTGCGCTGCCCCTGCTTGACCGCCTCCCCACCCGTGGACTGGACCTGTGTCCGCCTTGCCCCATGTGTGCCCTCCCTCGCCCTCCCCACCTTGTACCAGTACACCGACTGCTTGCCCTGCTGGTATAAGCCATCCAAGTCAAGCTGGCGCTTGCGCACAACAAAGTAATCAGATATGATGATGCCGATGACGGGGCCCAGGATGGCTGAGTACCCCACGAGCCAGGTGCTGATGAAGGAGGAGGTGGACGACACCTGCGCAGGCACAGTGCAGCATGAATGAGCAGTGCTGGCGCGGGCGCGCAGGAGCCAGCGTGCATGTGTGTGGGCTTGCGTGGTCTTACGTGTGCATGTGCAGATGCCTACAATTTTGCGAGCGTGGCTATCGTACTGAAGGTACTGAAAGGTAATGATGAGGAGAGAGCAGGCCTTCTGTCAACAGGAAGAGAGGAGGACATCAGCCGAGCGCAACCAGGCACGGCACGCAGCGCACGCGCACTGACAACTCATGGGTGCCAATTCCTGTTATATTCATGCTTTACTCATGCGCCCAAACTCAAAGCTTTGCGAGGCTAGATGGCCGCCCCAAGGCTGGCTGTGAGCACAGGCATGCCCGCTCACAACACGTGAAGTAGTTTCCAATGCACGCGCATCAGAGGCTCACGACACGAGAAGCGGTTTCCAATGCACGCGCATCAGAGGCTCACAAGCTTCCAAGGCTGGATGGCCGCCCCCAAGCCGGCTGTGATCAGCGCTCCCGCCTGGAAGCTGACGAGCCGTGGGTTGATGTTGATGAATGCGTTGGCAGGGGCCACAATGTTTGCAGCCACATTGGTCGTGAGCGTTGCGGCTGTCAGGCCTGCAAGGCGTGGCAGGGGCCACGACAGCCATAATGTGCATTGCCGTGTCGGTCATCAGCTTCGTCTGTACCTCTGCAGTAATTTGCTGTCAACCTGCAGAGAGAACTGTGGCAATTAGTGGATGCGGCAACCTTGACAGTCAGCACTTCTGAGCTGAGGGTCTGTGCGCCACCAGGACAGGCTGTGGCCCTGAGATGCCACACACACAAGGGTCAAAGCTCAAATGCATTCTCTGGGCAGCAACAAAATGGTGCAGCAGGCCTGAAGGGGGGTGTGGCATGAGGTCCACAGCTGTCGGCACATTGTTGAGCACAGCCTTTGTGTCATCACGCCGCTTTGGAGTCGCATCCGCACTCGGTACATCATGGAGAGCACAGCTGCTGTGTCATCACACCGTTCTGGAGCTGCAACGGGTGCATGCAAGTCGCACCGCCTGCGCCCACGCTTCCCCTCTCCACCCTCTGCCCCCTTTGGCATTGCATGGGCCCCCTTTGGCATTGCATGAGCCCCCTCTGGCATTGCATGGGCCCCCTCTGGCATTGCATGGGCCCCCTTTGGCATTGCATGGGCCCCCTTTGGCATTGCATGGGCCCCCTCTGGCATTGCATGGGCCCCCTCTGGCATTGCATGGGCCCCCTCTGGCATTGCATTGCATGGGCCCCCTCTGGCATTGCATGGGCCCCGTGGGCCAAACATTATTGGCCAAGGGTCGGGGTGGAGGGAGGGTGCAGGGGCGCAGGCCATCAACAACACCAACAGTATGCACCAAAGAGGGACAGGCAGATGGGCACGCACCAAAGAGGGACAGGCAGATGGGCACCGTGCCCTCCATCTTCCCCAGCAGCTGCACAGGGTCCGTGATGGGCGCGCCGTAGATGACAGCCGTTGCACTGGTCACCGCGACGCCTGCCGCCATCAGCACCCCACATGGTGGCATGCACACGTGTGCACGTGTGTGTGTGCATGTGTGTGTATGCGTGTGAACGTGTGTGTATGTGTGTGTGCGTGCGTGCGTGGTCACCGCGACGCCTGCCGCCATCAGCACGGCACATGGTGGCATGCACACGTGCGCACGTGTGTGTGTGTGCGTGCGTGGTTACCGCGACGCCTGCCGCCATTAGCACGGCACATGGTGTTGCATGTGTGTGTGCATGTTTGTGCGCGCGTGTGCATGTGTGTGTGTATTCCGCGCAACGCCTGCCGCAGTCAGCACAGCAGACGGATGGGTATGGTGTGCATGTGTGTGTGAGATCGTGTTTGTGTGCATGCACATGAGGGAATGCGTGCATGTGTATGCATGTGTGCGTGAGCATGTCTGTGTTAGCACATTTGTTAAGGGGGAATGCAATGGCAAGGGCGAGGCTGCACGCGGGAAGAGGGGCGGCGCTCACCTAGGAAAGTGAACAGCACCATGGTGAGGGGAAGCCCCAGTGCCTGTCCAAGCGCCTGCGTGCGGGCGTGCATGCAATCACGGGGGGAAAACAGATGGCGGGTGTGCACGCAATCACGGGGGGGAGACAGAGGGCGGGCATGCATGCAATCACGGGGGGAGCATGCAGGGCGGGCATGCAATCACAGGGAGAGACAGACACTAGAAGCATGCCCCGGAATGACGGACAGAGCAGGGCCAAGATGAGACAGCTCTGTGAACAGGTCCCGGGAAGGCACTGCTGCATATGAACTAAGTTGGGCATGAAGCATAGGCCCTTCAAGCAAGGATGCAGCCGCGGATGGGCACGGATGAGCGCACAAGCATGTGCGTACGCCTGTAAGTGCACCCACACATACACCCATACACAAGCATGCACCACACATGCATACACAGTGTGAGCCAGCGCACTCACACATGCACAGACCGGTGGGCCTGTGGGCAAATACTCTGGTCCCACATGGGTTCTGCACCTGTGCACGCTGGATGCGCTTTCTGGCTGCGCTCTGTGGCTGTGCTCCATGTGGGCACCGCACCTGTGCTTTCTGGCTGCGCGCGTGGCGCGTGAAGTCCGAGATGTTCAGGCTCAGCGTGGCCCAAAACCCCACTTGCGCCGTGACAGCCGGCCAGAACACGCCCCAGAACTGGCCCGCCTTCGGCATGCCTGTGCAGCACCATCCAGCCAGGACGGCAGCATGTGTGAAATCATTTACAATGACATCAAATGTGCGCATGCAGCCAGCACAGTGCTGCAGGATCCTGGGGGGAGGAGTGAGGGGGCTCATCCTCCTCTCAAACACCCACAGGACCCCCCCACAGGACATGGGCGCTTCTGTGACAGGGCTGGCAGCATTCCCTTCAAAACAAAAGGCTGCCCACCGGGGATGAGCAGAGCCTGTGCTATATAGGAGGCGGAGGCTCTCGAGCACCCAGAACCACCCAGGACCACTTACCTCCAGACACAAAAGAGCCGACGGGGAATGAGCTGCCTAGGGTGGGGGTAAGGACTCCTAAACACCCAGAATCACTTACTTCCAAACACAAACAAGCCGACAGGGAATGAGCTGCCTAGGGTGAGGGTCAAGACTGTCAAACACCCAGGACCACTTGCTTTTAGTAATAAGAGCTGACGGGGAATGAGCTGCCTGGAGCAGAGGCCCTAGTGCTGGACATAAACACACCAGACCTCCTGGGCCGAAGAGGGAGGGGGCGCACAGAGCTGCCTCAAACAGAGTGCTGGACATGAAAGCACCCGACCACCTGGGCTGAAGAGGGAGGGGGCGGACAGCATGGGCCCAAAGCCGCCGGCCGTGTTGACTGCCCAGCCCTGCGCAGCAATGGGTTGTTGTTAGCGTGCCTGAGTCGGCTGGTGGTGGTGATGTGATGTGGTTGTGTGCCTGAGATGTGTTATCAAATGCGCTGGTGGGTTGATGCAACAGGAGAGTCAGGGGCATCACAGGCGAGGTGAGGGCCTGGACCGAAAGGGGAGGGTAGCTGACTTCTCCTGCCTCTGCGGAGCTCTTGAGGTTTGCAAGGGGATGCGGTCAGGTTGCGGGTGAGGGTGAGAGGATACATGGCAGATCCTGGTTTGAAAGTGCAGCTTTGCCAATAACTCAAAGAGGCCTGCAAAAGTCCAAAGGGGCACAGGCACAGGGGCGTGGGCGCTGCTTGCAAGCCTGCGCCTGTTGCGGGAGGGCCGGCCAACCTTGGATGGCAAACCTCACGCCTGCGAGTCCAGGCAACGGATGTTTGTGTGGTCTATCTCCTCCTCATTATTTCCTTGTTTAAGGTGTGGGTGCTTGCACGGCCCACGGCTGCAGTCCAGTGTGCGTGTGCTTCCCGACTGCAAGACATGGCCTCAAGGGCAGAAGGGCAGAAAAAGTCACGCACCAGAAGGAGCAAGCTCAAGGCGATTAGCACGGGCGCGCTGTACCGCTCCTGCATGGCACACACAGATCAATAGCATGGCACACACACGCATCAATAGCACGGGCGCGGTGTACCGCTCCTGCATGGCACACACAGATACCCCAGAGGTTGGGAGGGGCCTGATTGCGTGTGCTTTGGGGCAGCACCCTGAGGACATATGGGCAGCACCCACTTGCACACTTGCCAAAGTTTGGGGCCCTGTCATGCGTGTGCATGTGGGTACAAATGACAGAGCCCCAAACTTCAGCCAGGCACATGTGGTGTGAAAGCGCAGCTGCACAGCGAATGAGCCAAGACAGCTCTGCTTTGTGGCGCACGCAAGGCAGGCAGGCACCACCCCGACGGCATGCACTACCGCGCGAGCCGCCCCAATGCATCACGCCAGCGGACATCGACCTAGCCCTTCATTCCTCTGCCCCGCCCTCCCTTGGCAGTCCAGGGGGGAGAAGATGGACCAACGCAGCGTCAAGCAGGGCTGGTACTGTTGGCAGGGTGCAAAGCATCACAAAGGCCTTCATCGTGCAAGCTTGCATTGGCCTTGACCGTTGCGTTGCATGCACCCGCCTGCATGCGCCCCCTCGATGCTATGGCATGATTGCAACATTCATTCATTCATCTATACTTGAGTGCAACCCTGACGCGCGCAATGTGGGACGCGCAATATCCAAACTCGTGCTTGCATCCGCCTGCATCCTCCAAACCGAGTCCGCAGACCCGGATCCGCACACAGATTGGCTTTCCGCGGCTCATTTGCACCACCGCAAGACCAGCATTGCCGCAATAAATGGGTTAATGCGCCACCTCGCACCTGCCCACCCAATGCATCGTTGGTCGGTGAGCAACCCACTGCTGGCAGTGCTCCGCTCAACCGCTCCAACCAACCAACTGATCAGGTTTTTCAAGTGGGTGCCCGCCATGCGCAGCAGGGCCCCTCAGGCGCACCCTGCCACTGTGCAATGAGGCAGGGCAAGGAGGCAGCCAGAAGAATCGGAGGTAAGTCTCAGGCGTCTCTCTCACAGCAGATCGAGCACCAACTCAGGTATACTACCTCACCAGGATCCGGATGCTCTCCATGCCCTTGAGCACGATGCCAACCTGCGCGCGAGGAAGCAGACAAACCGCTCAGCTCCCATCGCGGATGATCACACCGTGTAAAGGAAGCGGTCGCAACCCCCAACGTGTAAGGCCCCCAAATGTCTGTGCCTGTGTACATGTGTGCGTGTGTGCGTACATGTTTGTGTGTGTGCACGCGTGTGGGTACCCTTGAGTTAATGTGGGGTAACTGACCGTCATGGCAAGAGGCAGAGGTGCAGTATTTCTATTTCAAGCGCGCGGAGCACTGCTTGGACGGCGGGAAAGGCAGCATGGCACAGAGCGCTTGCCTGGATGGCCCAGAAGGCAGCAAAGCAGTCGAGCTGGGCACTTGCTTGCCAGGATGGCCCAGGAGGCAGCACGACATCGAGCACTTGCCTGGACAGCCCAGAAGGCAGCAAAGCAACCGAGCTGAGGGATGGAGATGTCCAGTCCAGGCAGGGCAGGGGCTGAGGCACCGCCGCCGAGCACGGTCAGAATCTGCAGGCGGGCATGGCAGTGCGCTTTTCATGCTGTGGATGCCGTGTTTGCTCGACCGACATCAGATCACCGCGCGCTCATCATATGCTGTAGAAGTTGTGTTTGCTTGACAGCCTCCACATCATGATGCGCTCCTTGTGCTGTGGACGATGGTGTGCTTATCATGCTGTGGATGCTGTGCTTGCTAGATCACCATAGATCGTGGCAAGCAAGCTCATATGGAGGGGCTGGATCTAGGGAGCAGAGCCTGAGCTGCACAAGTTCCACAGGTGGTAAGTGGCCCCCGTCCTCAAAAAAAGCAGGGGAGCATGTTTTAAAAAGCAGGGGAGCATACGAGCCCCCAGCAGCGGAGCGCGCGCTTTCCGGCAGGCAAGCAGTGACTGGCAAGCATCTGCCGTGGAGCCGCAGCGCTTGAAAGGGTGGACGTTGCGGGCTTTGGATCACAGGGGTCGGTTGGGGTCGGTTGGGGTTAGGCTTGTGAGCAGCACTGGCAGTGGGATCTAACTCGTGGCAGTGATGAGCCCTCTGACCGAATTCCCACGAGGCAGACACACGACGCTTTTGGGATCCATTGTCCCAGAACGCCTGTGGTGTTCAGGCTCGTCAGCCTCAGCTGCTGCTGTTGCTGCTGCTCTCCAAGGTTGACCACATCCCTTCACCTCAGGCTGTCCTCATCCCTAGCTAGGGTGGCCGGCCAAAGCACCATGGAACAACAACGCCCTGCACGGCCTGTAGACAGGATCTGGCTTAGATGGAGAATGTCGCATGCACCCTGACGCACTCATCAAACAGACAACCGGGCGCGCTTTGGCCTAGTTCACGGCTGCAGCACACAGCTCAAACTTCTTGCTAACAGCAGAGAGCAGGGGGAGCACACCTGAAAGATGCAGTTGCCGCCCACCCAAGTCTGGATTCCAAACCAACCGCAGGCCACAAGTGCCCTTGTTATGGCTGGTACATTTGCCCCCTGAACTCAAGTACAGGTGCCACCACAAGCACAGATACGGTGATGTGAAGGGCTGCCGGAATGTTGAGCACTTGACCATGGCATTGTGCATTCAACCAGCAAACAACGCTGGCAACGGAGGGGGCAGGGCAAGTGCGTGTGGTGCACACAAGCAGGTAGAGGAGCATGCGCCAAAGTGTGGTGCTGCCTGGATCCCGCTCCTGTTATCAGAAGTCAGGCACGGGCCAGGAGATCAACACTCATGATAGATTGAGTCTGCACGCCTTCAAGAATGTCAGATGGTCTGGCTTGATCTGGCGCCCACATTGTGGTAGCATTCAACCTCATAAAAGCACAAGCCAATCACTGGGTCTCTGCCATTCTGGGCATCATGCACGAGCAGCACCCTCCTCCAGGCACCCCGCACTTTAGGCACAGGCACACCACCTTCAACTACACCTCTTCCATGTGGATGCCAAAGCTGGACAGGGCCAGCACAGGGAATGGGCCAGCATAGGGATCGGGCCAGCACAGCACAGCACGCACGTGGATGCCGAAGCTGGACCGGGCCAGCACAGGGAATGGGATGCCGTACTTGGTGCCAGGATGAGCGCTGAGCAGCATAGGTAGGCTAGTGATGGTGTTGCCGATGAGCACGGTGAGCAGCGCCTGCTGCCAAGACATGCCTGCATGAAAGTGCAGCAGTCACAGGCCAGAGCGGCATTAAGTGCAGCAGTCACAGGACAGAGCAGCAGTCACAGGACAGAGCGGCATTAAGTGCAGCAGTCACAGGACAGAGCAGCAGTCACAGGACAGAGCTGCATCAGCACGATCACATTGACGTTGCCATCAGCAGCAGCAGCAGCAGCAGCAGCAGCAGCAGCAGCAGCAGCAGTAGCATGATAAGCAACATTCAGCATGTGCATGCATATCCTGCTTTGCAGGTGCATGTTAGTATTGCCAGCTGGCCATTATCTAGATGGCAGGGCATGTACTACATGGAAGGGCTACAGCAGCACTGCTTGGTTGCGCCATGGGCACTGTGTACAGCATGGGTTTGCAACCAAGTTGCAGAAGCAGAGACTCCAAATGACAAGGCTTGTATTCAATGATTACTGCCAAGTGTTCAAGCCTTAGCCCAGCATTTGTGCTGGTATGTGTGCATGCCTGCGCCCAGGCGCACGCACACACCCAAGTCCATTGATACACACGCACACAGCTGTGAGCTTCTTGCACAACATGAGCAGGCCTTGACATAGTACTGCATCCTGATACAATCCTTGACAGGTGTGTACATGACTGTTGCGAGTGTGCTACAGGCATGCATGACTGTTCAGCACCTAGATCCATCAGGCTGGCAGCCAGCATGTAGGTGGGGATGCTGATGACCAAGGTGACCCAGAAGGTGGCCATGTCGGTGGTGGTCCATGTGCGCTCAGAACTAGGCGTAGGCGCAATATCTGCAGGTGAACAGGGGGCCAGGGCAGTGATGTGAAACAACACTAGGAAGTTAAAGAATGACTGCAGCATTTAGCAGAAGTGGGCGCACAGGGCTTGACGTGCATATCTATGGGCCGCAGACGATGGCACTCATGACTGGAGGAAGGATTTATTGGCTTGCGCTTATACAGCATGCGCTCCAACCACACTGGGTTGCACATAAACGCAAGAAGGCAATAGGTACTGGATTCTTCACAGGATGTCACAAATCACCTTTGTTTATAAGATCTTCACTAGCATTAACAGGGTTTCTTGCCAAAATGTCATCCTCAAGCAAGTCTGGCAGTGCATGGACAGGAAACCTGCAGAAACAAGTTGAAGTCATCCCTCATTCGTGTGCCCTTTCGTACATGTGACGATATGGAATGTTCAAAGTGCGCAGTCCATGTGCATGTGTACATGAGTGTGTGTGCCTTTGTGTGTGTGTGTATATGTGCATGTGCATGCCTGTGTTTGTTGAGTGCATGTGCGTGTGCGCGCGTGTTGTGTGTGTTGAGTGTGTATGCGTGTGCGTACGTGTGTGCGTGTGCGTACATGTGTGCATGTGTGCGTGAGCGTGTTCGTATGCGTGTGCGTACATGTGTGCACGCGTGCATGCATGTGCGTGCGTGTTCGTGTGCATGTGTGTGTGAGTGTGTTTGTGTGTGCGTGTGCGTGCACAAGTTTTCACGTATTCCATGTTCCAATCTTAGTTGTTTTTCCTAGCATTGTGCTGCTGATCTTTACTTTGACAGGTATGATAGACTTGCAAATGCGCAAGTACCTGGTGCTCATCCTAGCTCTCCCCATCTTCAGAGGCCGCAAAACATGAGTTGGGAGATGAGTTGAGAGCTGCCTGCAATGTTGCAGTTTCGAAAGAAGCATTTTCCCAAGAATTTATCTTTCTATCTACTTCTGTTGACTTTCATTTGTCTGTGCTGACCTCGTACTGAGTGTCGAACATGAAGGAAGTTCTAGTTAATAAACTTATGCAAAAAACTCTCATGTTTAAGTTAATAGTAACTCATTGTTAAGTAATTTGTTTCTCAATTTGTGATCTCACCTTTGTGCACCTTCTGACAGCTTCCTTGACAGGTTGACGAGGGAAACAAGATTGAAGCTTTCAATAAAGAGCTTGTTGGAGGCAGTGCTGAGGATGCATGGAGGCAATGTTGAGAAGATCGACTGTTCTAACTTTTGTGCTGCTACTTATGTTCGCGCTGAGGCACTTCCTGGTGAAACTGAAGGCAAGTCTATGTTACATTATTTATCAAAAAATAATAGTGTTGAATTGAGGCCAAGATGAAGTCTAGTGTGCCCCGGTTATGTACAACGCCTAGTTGTCTAGGCGCCTATGGCCAGTTTGGCAAGTGCAGCCAGACATGCGGCCACTGCATTGTCAATTTTTATTTAATCATGAAAGATCTGCAAATCAAATTGTACTTGAAGAATCGTTGGAAAATTGAAATTGGCCCAGAAGTGAGTAGTCTCTTGCCTAGCACAAAATTACACAATTGTCTTCAAACTTACAACATACCTGTAGCATAGTATTTACAAAGCTCTCTATTGGCTGCTCTATTGTCCATCTTCATTCATACCTGTTACCTGTGACGTCAGCCAAGCGATTGCCAAAAAGGGATAATTTGACCATCTCAACAGGGTGTCAAACACCTGGAAACCCAGATGTGCTGACTTGTGTGCAGCGGATTTGGGCTAATACTCAACTCTCCCTACTTTCAGGCAGCTTCCTGCAGGTTCAGCCTAACTGTTTGTTGCATACACAGAGTTTGAAAGCGCGCCAGTGTTTCTCGCTGTTTTGCATGTGATGCGGCAGGCAACCGAGGACATCAACATCTTTGAGGTCACGGTGTCCACGACAGCTTTTGGATGCGTTGGCTGGAGGGCCACTGATTGGTGCACTGTTTCTGGTAAGGGCCAGCAGTTGCTGTTGGCTGTGAAAGCGCGTGTCTCCTCGTGCAGGGTCTGCCGGTGCAGCGGCATCGTGCACCAGCAGGGAAGTCGGATGCTGGCCCAGTTGCAACAACACAAGCCCACCCTTCCTCGTGTGACCAAATTTGTTGCCTGTTTGTTTTTTGACACTGTGCTGTTTTGCCTGTTCTACTCCCGCGACATGGGACAGCCACAAACACATGGCTCCACCTGCCCATGTAGGTGCCCCGCTTTGTCGGTCTTTTGCATGTGCACAGTCCTAACAGCATCGTATGTAACTGTCTTGAGCAAGCACGTGCAGGAAAGCGCCTGCCACAGCTGGACGTGCCCTGTGGTCAGCAGCCCAGAGAGGGCACTGCGGGCTACTGCCTGTGCGAGGCGCGCATCACGACGGCGCGCGTCGGCTGCGCGCGGCAGCACGACTTCACATGCGCGCAGGAGTGCGCGCTCCTCAGCCACGACAGATCAGCAGGTGCCATGGCCCGAGGCTGCTGCAGATCGGCAAGAAGCTGGTGCACTTGTTGCTCTCCAGCTGTGGTAGACCAGCAGACCTTGGCACGGTGTGCGCTCCTTAGAATGTGGCAGTTTGGCAGGTGTTGGTACAGGTGGATTCATTGGTGGATTCATTGGTGGTCCGGCCCCTGTCTGCAACCTGTGCGCTACAGACAAATTTGAGTGTCTTATAGAAACATAGCAAACGATGAACAAGCATGTGACTAATAAGGCAAATACGCTTGGGCAAGTCAACTGCACGGCAGACGATGGACGAAGTCGTTGACAAAGCGTCGTTGGCAAAGCATTACCGCATGGCACGCACACGCCCCACAGGAAAGCCGCTGCCGACGCTCATCAGCTGCCCCAGAAACCACTCAAGCTCGCCTGGACTCCAGCAGCAGCACCAGCAACACCACCACCATCAAGCACTCCTCATGGCAAGGCAGGCAGCCAGAGACGGCATCAGATCCGCGCGTGCATCACACCTTGACGGGGGTTCAACAACTGGGGGCATCAGCGCTCTGCAGCAGCAGCCACAGCAACAGCAGCAGCAGCTGAGGCGTCAACAGCGCCAGGAACGGGGGCTGCACCCCGGGCTGCAAGCCGGCAGCCGTGCAGGACCAAGGGCATGGGGTGATACAGGCAGTGCAAAGAGACCAAGGGCATGGGGTGATACAGGCAGTGCAAAGAGACTGTGGGATGACCTCGGCTCACTCATCAGACAGCATGGCCACGATGATGCACGTGTGCACATGCCCCCCACGAGGTGCGCACTGGGCATTTTTTGGGGAGGAAAGGAAGGGACCATGCAAGAGCGGCAAGAGTGGTCAATTCCTTGACCATGGCCTCACCCAAAAGGCAAGCCAGCTCTCATCGTTTATAAGCCCACAGCCCCTCTGCTGTCTCATCTCACCATATACTGATATAAAAGAGAAAGGAAAAATCTAGGCTGTGAAAACTCCCCATTTCCTAGGCTGTGAAAACACTCCCCGTTCCTAGGCAGTGAACACATTCCCCACGTTATTCAAGGACGAGGGGTCCCCCAGGGCCAAAAGGCACCAAGCGATCCCAGACACCATGCTGCCAAAGAGGGCAGAGTCAATGTTGTCTACTGCCTTTGCCCTGGCGCTGGTCAAGCACAGCAAATGGGCTGCTGGGATTCAGTTGTGCGCGCATTCTGCTTGCAGGGAGGAACGCAGGGACTGGGTCAGTGATGGAGTCAAGCTGGACTCAGCCACGGTATGTTCACCGCCTCCAACTGATGTCCTGCAGAGATCTGGACGCAAGGGCAAGATGTGCCCTTGCACAGTAAACGCCCAGAATTGACCAGGACATGAGCAAGGCTAAGGGTACTCTCATGACGATACCTGCAGCACAAACGCTTTGCGGCTTTGACATGTCCTTTGCCTGTGTCACCACCTCTCGGCAATGCTTGTAGATCATTGCAGTACCAATTCTCTCGGCATGCACGTCTAGGATCAGTCGCGCTAGTGTGTGTGATGAAGTTGATCACCTTCTCTTGGCAATACTTACAAATCACTGCAGTGCCACCTCTTGGCCTGCTTGTTTTGGCTGAGTCAGGCCACGCCAGTACCACCTTTTCTGGGCATGCTTGCGCGGGCGTGCCGCTCCCTTGTCACAATCTCCTGGTGTGCCTGTGCGACAGGTCACTGAGCTCCAGGCCAGCGTGCAGAAGTTCAAAGAAATGGTCCCGCAGCGGCCTGCTGGCGCCTTCCGTGGACGAGGGATTGTGACCATTGCGGGGGGGTTCCACTACATGACCAGCGCCTGGATTAGCCTCCACCTGCTCAGGCGGGTCAGCAGCTTGCCTGTGGAGATGTGGTTCCCAGTCCTGGAGCTCCCCACGCCCCAGCTCGAAGCGGAGCTCCAGTCCTTGGGTGCGTGCGCGGTGTATAGCAGCTCATCAGTGGTGATATCCCTGGACATTCATGTCCTGTCCATTATGCGTGACGTCCCACGCCCCAGTCAACACCGGAGCTCCTGCTCCTGGGTGCTTGCTTTTCACGCCACCTGTGGTGGTTCATCAAGGGCGATGAACCTGCACCTGCGTCTCCTATTCATGCTGCTCCATGAGTTTGGGTGTAATGCAGCAACAGCCGCTGCGCCCCTCATGCTGTCGTAAACTATGCCCGCCGTGATGATGTAGGTCTATTGCCCAGCCATAGGCAAGTTTGCTATCTGGAGCACTGCATCTCCCAACCCATGCAAGGGCATGCACAGTGAGCGCAGTGGCAGCTGAGCACTCTCAAGGGGCCCGGAAACGAGCTTGCCTCACCCAAACACATGCACAAACGCGCACACACATACACACACACACCAACCAGAGGCTCTCACTCATGCACACAGCTGTCATTGAAAAGTGTGACCTTGTGAGAAAGGCAATGTGTCCTCTTCCTGCCTGCACTAGGTGTCATCGTCCGCGCATTTGACCAGAGAGACCTAGATCAGTCAGGTTTCATGCTCAAAAGCGTCGCCATTACTCTGTCAGGCTTTCAGGTAATACGTCTGGCCCTGCCGGCCCCTTTTCCATGGTCCTGGAGGTACTCTAATGGTCCTTATGCCGCAAAGGAGTGCTGGTGCTGCTCAGCGGCCCCGTTTGCTGCCTTTGCAAGCAGCGCCTAGCCTTGGCCAAGCTGTGGCTTGGGTCGTGCTGACTATAAATTGCAGTATTGTGCCAAACGTGCCTACTTCGGGGCTTGTGTATGCTGTGGAATGCCCTGCTGGTGTCTTGGCATTCGCAGGGCCTGTGCTGTGGATGCTGCATGCCTCGCCCATCATGCCAAGCAACACAACACAAGGATGCCATATGGTCTGGCTATAGCCGCTGTGCCATGCCACATGAGAGTCATTACTCAGCGGTGTGCCATGTCACATGAGAGTTGTTCATGTCACATGAGCATCGTGCCTCTTTTGTCTGTGTCTTGGACATTGCCATGAATGCAGGAGGTGCTATTCCTTGATGCAGACTCCTTTCCCTTGACAAAGCCGGACGACCTGTTTGAGTACCAAAAATACAAAGAAACGGGTGCTGTCTTCTGGCAAGACTACTGGGACCCTGAGCCTGCAAGCCAAGTAAGCTCATCTGCCTGGCCTGCTTGAAGACATCATAGTTGTGGCCTGTGCCGTACCACTGACAGAGAATGTGAGCATCACGTGCCTGCCACAGCATGCAACAGACGTCTGCGGATATCAGAAACGTGAAGTAAAACATAACCTGTGCAGTCGGTGAATGGCCCCTGCTGCCCTGCTGCATGCACCCGCAGACCCCTACCATCCTCGGCATGCCTGCACCAGCGAAGCACAGTGCCAGCTTGGGTGCAAGCCACGACAGCGGGCAGATCCTTGTGGACAAGGGGCGCCACTGGCCAGGGCTGGTGCTGAGCCTGTGAGTGCGGGGTGCTGAGCCTGTGATTGTTGGTTGCTGAGCCTGTGCTGTTGGTTGCTAAGGCAGAGGGTGCGGGCAGGTGGTGTCACTGGGGTGGGGGGCGGGAAGAAAAAAAGACAGAAAGGGAGAAGACGATGCCAGCAGGGTTAAACATTTTGCCATGCTTTACGTGATGAGCAGGTGATGAGCCAGCGAGTGTGTGCGGTGATGTGCCTGTGGGGGTGGGGTTGGATGAACAACGCCAGGCTGTGTGTGGGGTGGGCTTTTGGGTGTGGAGTGTTGTGCATCTCCAAGGGCTCCTGCATATGCCCACTGTGTGTGAGGAGAGGTATATATGCCCACTGTGTGTGTGAGGAGAGGTATATATGCCCACTGTGTGTGTGAGGAGAGGTACATATGCCCACTGTGTTTGTGAGGAGAGGTACATATGCCCACTGTGCGTGAGGAGAGGTACATCTGCCCACTGTGTGTGTGAGTAGAGGTACATATGCTCACTGTGTGTGTGTGAGGGAAGGTACATATGCCTTCTGTGTGTGAGGAGAGGTTTCCCGGTAGGTGGCTGCAGGTGCATTGCACACATTGATTTCTGGTGCACCTGGTATATCTGGTAAACACGTATGTAACCAATAATGGACACAAATCTGGCAATGTGCACATTGATTCTGGTGCTCAATCAACTACATACACTATTTTAATGACATCACACTGCTGCATATTTTCCTGATCCAACACTGCATGCATTGTCAGATGCTTCGCAGTCAAGGACACGTGCAGTTCTTCTTCAGCACCCTTGGATCTGTACAAACATTGATGTCCCTGGGTATTGCACCTTAGCTGCCAGGAAGAATTTGCATTGGCAGTGGAGGCTTGAAATCAAGTGTAGCTTTGTGCTGGTCGTGGTTTGGCCATGAGACACATAATATAAGCAGCATTAAGAGTGGACTTTAAGCAGGGGAATACAAAGCAAGATGTGATGCACCTCTGCATGCAGGTACCTGAATTACTACCATGAGGTGGGTAGGGATGAACGCATGCCCATTATACCCATTGCCTTCTGGCAGTTACAGAAAGACTTTTGTTTCAGGCAAGACTCCTCCCTCGGTGTTTCGTACGCCCATGTACGTCTGCTTCTTAGAACGCTGAAAGGTGGATGTTTGACATACATGTACGCTACTGATCCGAGACACAGGTGTACTACGAGCTCCTGACTTCGTTCATGGGGAAGGGCGACAAGGTGATGGACGTGCTTGGTGCATGAGTCAGTGCTGTACATGCATGCTTTTCATCAGCAAATTAGGGTAGATGGCCTGTCACACGCTTATACATAATCAGTCACAACAGAGGCATTCCTCCTTCATTTGGTCCATTATCCCTCCATTAATAGTCCACACTGTTTACGGTCCACACTATGCACACCATTCATAGTCTTAGTCTGTATACGCAGTACGTGCTCCAGAAGTGTGAAGGAGTCAACTTATCCAGTGTGTGCCTGACGCTGCATTGACCATGCGTACTCTGCTGCAACAAGGTCGACATGAGTACAGTCTGTACCTGCATAGTGATGCTATTATGCTTGTGCATCTAACTTTGCTGTCTTTCTGGTGGTACGCAGGAGACGTTTGTGTATGCATTTGTGGCAATGGGGGAAGACGTGCACACTGTGGAGCAGCCACCGACCCCACTTGGAAATGAGCGTGCGTCATGCAGCAACAGAGGTCTTACCAAGATGGTAGGTATGAGCTGGCTTGATAAATAGTGGTCACATGAGCTTGATTGCAAATATGGAGATTAAATACGGTCTGTGCGGTGGAAACATGGTGCAAGCCGGGGATCAAACAAAGACACCTTCACCAATCAAATTTCAAGTGTGAGCAGCTCTTTCTACTCCATCAAACTCGCACATGGGTGTTGCCTTCCCATCAGCGCCGCTTTGTGGTTTGACTTGCAGGTGTGCGAGCGCCACTTTGCATGCAACACAATGCTGCAAAGCGCTCCTTGGGACAGCCGACGCATCATGTTCATGCACTCCAACCTGGACAAGTTCAGCCTCAATGTTCCTGACAGGTGAGGGGGGGCAACATGCAATGGCCTCAAACGAACTTGCCCCAGGCTGGCAAGGGAGTCACCAGCTGCGTGTGCAGGGTCGGCTCCATACAGCTTTCCCCTAGGGTTGTCTTCTGAGCAACACCCAGCAGAAAAAAAGTGACCTTGCCTGGAGCTGGACCTCTACAGCTTGTGTGCGGCATGCTAGACCTCATGGTGCGTGCAGTGTGGCACGCTGGACCTCATGGTGCGTGCAGTGTGGTGGGCCTTGACAATGTTTGTGGAGTGGTGTACGCAGCATGTGTTTTGTACTATGATTGCCTGTTCAGGACATGTAACTGCACCAAATTGTGATGCAATATGTCCAGCCAACCACAGTTATCTCCTTCAAAAGCAGCATATGCCTGAGTGCCGTCCATCAATATGGGGCGTTCCAAGTCTGAACCTTTAAAGGGTTGCGCTTGGGACGCCCTAGCGCTCCTGCAGCCGCGTGTACTGCTGGAGTGCCGAGCATTGAAGCTGTGTGTAGTGGCATGCACGAGTGCAGTGCATGGGACGTCCTTAAGCTTTATTTCCCTCATGCACTGCTGCACCTGACCAGTTTTGAAGACTACACCCGGAGATGGACTGTGGTTCCAGCAGCAGGCGGCGCATTTGCCTCAGCATCAGCTCGCAACCTGGATTTTCCTCAGCTGGCGCTGCAAATGTATGGGATTGATGTTGAGAGGTTTGTGTATGAGCAGGTGAGGCAAACATGGTGAATTCTCATGCGATCAGGCGTGTGCTCCGCATGGAGCTTGTTGTCAACAAACTTTGTGACGAACGTGCGTCTCTGAAATAGGTGTGGGTTGGTCTCTGTGTAAGTGACCGAAGACATACAAACGTGTTTGCATCTTGGCTTGCATAGTTGCGCATCTCCTTCAAAGAATGTATCACTGCATGCTCTGTCGTTTCACCCCTCATGCAGCTCCGCTCCTTCCGCTGTGCCAGCTGGTTCCCAGAGTACTACCGGATGCGAGTTAGGAAGGGCGACAAAGTCCTGCAGGTGGGCATTGACTGCAATGTCAAGGTTGTGCCTCCATCGCAAGGTTAGGTAGGTGCATATGGTCAAGCTTGTGCCTGAAAAAGCGCAGACAATGTTACGTGGCGCTTGTGGTGAATGTAAGCGCTTCCTTGCCCGAACAAAACACCAGAGTGCCACGGTGTCATCAGCAGTTTATTGGCCTCACATCATGTGCCCAACAGCATCACGCTCATCACTTGTCCTTTACTCATATCATGTGCTCAACAATTTTAATCTCATCACTTGTTCAGTCCTTTACGCCCCTGCTTCTTGCTCATGCAGCAGGATTTTGAAGGCATGCATGAAATGGTGAACGGCATGGATCTGCTCGACTGGTACCGAGCAGGGATGTCGGGCCCCTACATCCAGGCTCTCAAGCACTCTTGGGGTGATGACGCCAAGCATGTGTGGAATGGCAAAGCCAAGGGCCTGTGGCGCAAATTCAAGACCAAGTCACAGGGGGCTCCATAACCATCACCATTGTTCAAACTGTGCGTCTACACATCGTAGGGAACTTTCTTTTGATGACCTTAAGCCAGCGGTCACGGATAAGATGGGTGTGCATTGTCTGCAACCAGATCACCCTCAATCCACTTTCATGCTGGTTTAGGGTGCAGGGGGAATTCTAAAGCAACTGGTGGGTGCCTCTAAGTCAGCTCAAGTTGAAATATGTGCTTGTCTGCAACCAAATCACCCTTGGTCCACTTTCATGCTGGTTGAGGGTGCAGGGGGTATTTTAAAGCAACTGGTGGGTGCCTCTAAGTCAGCTCAAGTTGAAAATGTGCTTGTCTGCAACCAAATCACCCTTGGTCCACTTTCATGCTGGTTGAGGGTGCAGGGGGAGTATTTGAGCAACTTGAGGGTGCCTCTTAGTCGGCTTGAGTTGAAAAATGTGCTTGTGCCCATCGGTCAGAAGAGCCAGAGGTGCCAGGCATGTTGTGGACTGCTTGCCAGGGGGGG
>LKMJ01000291.1_pt1 | contig 35557 bp, 27 predicted proteins | sample 643391 | NCBI WGS metagenome assembly LKMJ01 (sample SAMN04112250, study PRJNA286221) | soda lake metagenome | biome: soda lake; feature: Kulunda Steppe; material: water; isolation source: sample PL-Br10 brine of Picturesque Lake | place: Russia: Kulunda steppe | collected 2010-07 | reverse complement strand
TGTGGGTCTCACAGTAAGTCAGGGTTTCCCGCGAAACCATGTGATCCCCTTACAGTGTCGGCACGGCTTGCCTCTGATACTGATGACGCGGTCTATCATCGATACCAGGAGCGAATCCCAGGAGGCGGAGACAGGGCACTGTCCCGACTGTGAGACCGATACCATCGTCCACGACCCCGACCGCAGCGAACGCGTCTGTGAGGAATGTGGCCTGGTCCTCAGCGAAGACCCGATCGACTACGGGCCGGAATGGCGTGCGTTCAACGCACAGGAGCACGACGAACTCTCCCGTGTCGGTGCGCCGCTCACACAGTCGATGCATGATAGAGGGCTGACGACGACGATCGACTGGCGCAACCGGGACGCAAACGGCCACTCGATGTCGGCAGACAAACACGGACAGCTCCACCGACTCCGCGTCTGGCAGGAACGAATCAGAACGAAAAACGCCGGGGAACGGAACCTCAAATACGCACTCAGCGAGATCGACCGGATGGCAAGTGCACTCGGCGTCCCAAAGCCCGTCAAAGAGACGGCAAGCGTTATCTACAGACAGGCGCTCGAACAGGATCTCATCCGTGGACGCTCGATCGAGGGTGTCGCGACCAGCGCGCTCTATACGGCCTGTCGGAAAGAGGGCATCCCGCGCAGTCTCGAAGAAGTCACATCCGTCGCCAGAGTCGATCAACGAGAGATCGGCCGTACGTACCGGTATATCGCCGACGAACTGGGTATCAATCTGGAGCCGACGAACCCTCGACAGTTCGTCCCACGGTTTTGCTCAGAACTCGACGTCGACAAGGACGTCGAGACGAAAGCGATCGAGATCATCGACGAGACGACCCAACAGGGACTCCACTCCGGCAAATCACCGACTGGGTTCGCCGCCGCGGCGATCTACGCCGCGGGACTCCTCTGTGACGAAACGATTCCACAGCGTGCCGTCGCCGACACCGCACAGACGACCGTCGTCACCGTCCGGAACCGCTACCGCGAACAGCTCGAGGCGATCGGTCAGACGCCGACTACATGATCGATCGATCGGTCTCCGAGTAACTATCCTCGTCGACCAGTGCGTGCAGATTCGTGTACGGAACGAACGCGATGAACTGGTCGTCTTCGCCGTACAGTTTAACGCCCTGATCGGTGTGTTCGTACGTCTCGCTGAGCATCTGTCCGTCCGGGAGAATCGCACGATACATACCACACGATACATCGTCCATGCACATATACCAGGGGCCGGCTCACGCGTCTGTGAGTGTCCGATGTTATACTGGGGCCGACTCACGCGTCTGTGAGTGTCCGGACATAACAGTCGGTGCTCGATCACTCCGATCGGCAGTGTGCCGAACGAAATCTGTTTACCCCTTCCGCCGGTAGGCTCGGCAGTGACTGACGACCGGTCTTCGCCATCTGCTCCGGAGGAATCGATAGATAGCGACGCAGCGTCGGATACGGACGACGGCGATGGCTCCGATCGGATTACCATCGCTGATTTCCACGACGCCTCACAGGTGGTCGGACAGCCGGTGCTTACAGCTGCCGCCGTCTCTCGCGTACTCGAGCTGTCACACGAGGAGGCCAGTGGGGCACTTGACGACCTGGCCGAGAGCGGCGACCTCCAGCGACTCGCCGTCGACACCGATCCCGTCGTCTGGTACCCCACCGAACTCGAGGACCTGACCGACAGAGAACGCGTCATCGTCTTTCCGAAACGGCGCGAGATCATTGTCGATCGGCCGGACCAGTTTACCCGGGCCCAGCTCTCTCAGTTTGCCCACCTCGCGGATACGAACGGCGATCGTGGCTACCGGTACGTCGTCAGACCCGAAGACGTCTGGGGGACGCCCCACGATGACGTTGTGGCCCTTCAGCGAACGATGCGACAGGCCCTCGGCCAGCGATCGGACGCACTCGAGGCGTGGGTCGAGAGCCAGTGGGATCGGGCCCACCAGTTCAGACTCGTCACCCACGAGGACGGCTACACGGTGTTGGAGGCCCAGAGTGCCGAGATTATGGGCAACGTCGCTCGCCAGAAACTCGACGAGGAACACGTCCACGCGCCGATCTCTGAAACCGAAGACTGGGTCCAGGAGGGATCGGAGGCTGCGATCAAACGCATCCTCTATGAAGCAGGCTACCCGGTTCAAGACCACCGGGAACTGGCGTCGGGCGAGGCGTTGCCGATCGACCTGCACGTGCGGCTTCGAGACTACCAACAGACCTGGGTCGATCGCTTTGCCGAGGCTGGAGCGGGCGTCTTCGTCGGCCCGCCTGGCAGCGGAAAGACCGTCGCCGCGATGGGTGCGATGGCTCACGTCGAAGGCGAGACGCTGGTGCTCGTCCCGAGTCGCGATCTGGCCCGACAGTGGGCCGACGCGATCGCGGAGTACACCTCGCTCGACCCCCACCAGATCGGCCAGTACCACGGCGGGGAAAAGAACGTGCGGCCGGTGACGATCGCGACCTACCAGATCGCCGGGATGGATCGCCACCGATCGCTGTTCGACGATCGGGAGTGGGGGCTGGTCGTCTTTGATGAGTGCCAGCACGTCCCAAGCGATGTCTATCGCCGGAGTACGCATCTGCAGTCCCGGCATCGCCTGGGGCTGTCCGCGTCGCCCATTCGGGAAGACGATCGCCAGACCGAGATCTTCACGCTCGTCGGGCCGCCGATCGGGACCGACTGGCAGGCGCTGTTCGACGCTGGCTTCGTCGCCGAGCCGGAACTCGAGATCCGATACGTGCCGTGGGGCGACGAGGAACAACAAAACGCGTACGGTTCGGCTGAGGGCCAGGAGAAGTACCGAATCGCGGCGCGAAACCGGGGGAAAGTCGATGACGTCCGGTACCTGTTGTCGGCCCACTCCGGTTCGAAGGCGCTCGTCTTCGTCGATTATCTCGAACAGGGTCGGGACATCGCAGCCGCCCTCGACGTCCCCTTCCTGAGCGGCGAGACGCCACACCACGAACGCCGGCGCCTGCTCGATGAGTTCCGGGGGAGCGAACGCGACCTGCTCGTGATCTCTCGGGTCGGCGACGAGGGGATCGATCTCCCGACCGCCGATCTGGCGATCATCGCCTCCGGGCTCGGTGGCTCCCGCCGACAGGGAACGCAACGAGCCGGCCGAACGATGCGCCCCGCCGGCGGCGCACTCGTCTACGTCCTTGCAACGCGTGGCACCCGGGAAGAGGATTTCGCCCGCCGCCAGCTCCAGCATCTCGGCCGCAAGGGAATGACGGTTCGGGAGGAAACGGTCGATCGGGCCAGGAGCGACGACGGCAATCGTAACGACGATGACGACGGCGGCGATGACGAGAGCAGCGAATAGCGTCGATCGAACTCCCAGGCGAGGACTGTCCGAACCGTCGTCCCAGCGGGCCAATATTGAAGGTCACGTGCTCGGACTGTACGGATATGATAAACGAGTCGCGTCCAACCGGGGTGGACGATCGGTGAGCGAGCAACGCCAGATTCACGTCGGCGAGACCAGAGACGGCAGCGATCTCCATCTCCCGGTCGTCGAAATACTGACCGGGAGAGGGTTTGTCACCGGCAAATCCGGATCGGGGAAGTCGAACACGGCGTCGGTGCTGGCCGAGGAGTTACTCGATGCGGGCTATCCGCTGCTCGTCGTCGACACCGACGGCGAGTACTACGGACTCAAAGAGGAGTACGAGATGCTGCATGCGGGGGCCGACGAGGAGTGTGACATCCAGATCGGACCGGAGCACGCCGAACAGATGGCCACGCTCGCACTCGAAGAGAACGTTCCCGTCATCCTCGACGTCTCGGGTTATCTCGACGAAGACGTCGCCGACGAGTTGTTAAAAAAGATCGCCAGACAGCTGTTTATCAAAGAAAAGAAGCTCAAGAAACCGTTCTTGCTGATCGTCGAGGAGGTCCACGAGTACATTCCGGAAGGCGGTGGCGTCGGCGAAACCGGGAAGCTCCTGATCAAGATCAGCAAGCGGGGCCGCAAACACGGGCTCGGTATCCTCGGGATTAGCCAGCGACCCGCGGACGTCAAGAAGGATTTCATCACGCAGGCAAACTGGCTGGTCTGGCACCGGTTGACGTGGGACAACGACACGAAAGTCGTCGGCCGGATCATCGACACCGAGTACTCGGAACTCGTCTCCGACCTGAACGATGGGCAGGCGTTCGTCCAGACCGACTGGACCGAAGTCGACGTCCGGAAGGTGCAGTTTCGCCGCAAGCGGACATTCGATGCGGGCGCGACGCCCGGGCTTGACGACTTCGAGCGCCCGGAACTCAAATCCGTCTCCGACGCCCTCGTCGGCGATCTCCAGCACATCTCCGAACGAAAAGAACAGGAAGAAAGTCGGATCCTCGAACTGGAGAACGAACTCGAAAAAAAGGACCAACGGATCGCAACCCTCGAAGACGAACTCGACTCCGCCCGGGACGTCTCGAACGCTGCCAAACAGATGGCCGACGCGCTGATGAAACCGGGAACGGTCCAGACGGAGCTTCCGGACGAGGAGCGCCGACGGCTCCGCGAAAAGCTGGCTGCCCTCGAGACGGAACGGAACGAACTCGACGCACGGTGTGACGAACTCGAAGCGACCCTCGCCGATCGGGACGCCCGGATCGACGATCACGAGGCGGAACTCGAGTGGCTCCGGGCCGAAAACGAGCGGTTGCGAAGCCAACTCGAGGCAGCCGAGAGCTCACCAGCGACGGCCGACGCCGAAACGGAGATGGAGCCGGCCGCGATCGATGCCGACATCGGCGGCGGATCGAGTGAGAGCGGTGGCGAAACAACCGGCAGCGACACCGAGGCGACCGACAACGACACCGAGGCGACCGACGATCGGATCGTCCAGGTATCCGGCGAGGACCACGAATTCGGCTACACGAGCATCGACGACGCTGTCGACTCGATTCTTGTCGCGAACGCCGGTCCAGGCGACGACGACGGGTTCGGCCCGGCGTGGCTCGACGAACGTCTCGTCCGCGCCTGTGGGAACTCCCAGTGTGGGCGGCAGACGGCCGAGGCGGTCGTCACCGAACTGGCCAGGTCGGGGCCACTCGAGACGGCGACGGTGGCGAGGCGGGTCGATCGCTCCGCGGTCGCCGTCCAGAGTTTGCTCTCGGAGCTGCGAACCGAGTCCGTCCTGGATCGCCCGACAGCGCGAACCTACACACTGAGTGAAACCGCCCGAGCGAAGCTCCAGGCCGCGCTTCAGGAAACGTAGCCGACGGGCGCTTGGGAACGGGGCGCTGTGGGTGACCGATCGGCGGAGCTGGTGGTGGTGGTCGTCGCCGCCGAAGCACGACCATACAGGGCCCCAAGCGTTTGCATAACAAAGCCCGAACGGACGAACGACCTGCGCATGAAACGGACGACCGGCGACGACCTGCGTCTCCTCGTGGTCGGGGTAGACGCAGGCTGTCGACCAGTTCTCGACCCGCTGTTCGAGTCGGGAACGATGCCGACGCTCCGGGAACTGTTCGAGAGCGGGACCAGTGGCCCACTCGAGTCACAGCTCCCGCCGTGGACGGCATCGGCCTGGCCATCGCTCTATACGGGCAAGAACCCGGGGAAACACGGCGTCTACGACTTTCTTTCCTTCGACGGCTACGACTGGGACGTCGTCAATTCGACACACGTTCGCGAGCGTGCGATCTGGGAGCTGTTGGGAGAACACGGCCTCTCGAGTGTCGTCGTCAACGTTCCGGTGACACACCCTGCACGCGAGTTCGATGGCGCGCTCGTCCCAGGGCTGACCGCACCCGAAAATCCGGACTGCCATCCCGAGGGGATCTTAGACGAAATCGAGGCGGCCTGTGGCGGCTACCGGATCTATCCCCAGAGCGGGCCCGAGCCCGATCGATCGATCGAGAGCTACGAGCGCACGATCGCCCAGCGGGGTGGGGCGTTTCGCTTTCTCTGCCGGCGCTTTGAGCCCGACTTCGGGTTCTTGCAGTTCCAGCTGACCGATTCCGTCTTCCACGAACGACCCGGCGACAAGCGAGCGATCGAAGCGGTCTACGGTGCAGTCGATCGCCAACTCGAAACCATACTCGAGGAGACCGATCCCGACAACGTCCTGGTCGTCAGCGACCATGGGATGGGGAAAGTCCGTGGCGTCGAGTTCCGAGTCAACGAATTTCTCCGAAATCGGGGACTGGTCCGCTCCCGAAGCGGCGGTGAGGGGATGCCAAACTGGACGACAGCGTGGGAGCACAACCTCCTCGACGGCGAGCAGGCAGGCAGCCGCGATCGGAGCCCGATCGAACGGGTGATGAACGCCGCTGCCGGGGTCGGGATCACGACCCAGCGGATCGAACGGGTCGTCGACCGCCTTGGGCTGCGAGAGTCGATCGGAACCTACGTCCCAAACGACGTGATCCGGGCCGCAAGCGAGCAGGTCGACTTCGCCAACTCGCGTGCGTACGTCCGATCGAAAAGTGAACTGGGCGTCCGGATCAATCTCGCAGGCCGGGAGCCAAACGGCCAGGTGCCGGCTGGGGCGTACGAATCGGTTCGTGCGGAACTTATCGACGAGCTCGCGGCCGTCCGGACGCCCACCGGTGATCCGATGTTCGAGGCCGTCAAGCCCCGGGAAGCCGTCTTCGAGGGACCCCACATAGACAAGGGGCCGGATATCGTCACCGTGCCCGCAGCGTTCGGTACGGCGATCGCGGCCGACCTCGGACGGGGGACGTTTGGCGAACCGATGGAGCCGTGGAACCACAAGCGGACCGGCGTGATCGCCGCTTCGGGATCGGCCGTCGACGACTCGGTCCCCCTCACCGGAGCGACGATCTTCGACGTCGCACCGACGATCTGTTCGCTGTTCGACGTTGCGGCCGATGCCGATATGGACGGCACGACGCTCCCGATCGTCGAAGAGCGGGCCTCGACAGCGTATCCAGCCTACGACGCGGAGGCGATTACGGTACGCGAGGAGTCGACCGTCGAAGACAGACTCTCGGATCTCGGCTATCTCTAGCGATGAGCATCGAAATAACTACCCTCGACCCCGAGCACGACGCCGACGAGTGGAACCGGTACGTCGACCGATCGGACGGGACGAACCCGTTCCATCGGGCCGAAGCGCTTCGCCTCCAGGCAGACGATACCGACACGACGCTCCATCTGTTAGCCGGCTTCAAAGGGCAAGAACCCGTCGGGATCTTTCCGGTCTTCGAGTACGCCAGAGGACCGATCACCGGAGCCTTCTCTCCCGCACCGCGGTCCTGGTCGTGTTATCTCGGGCCGTCGGTCCTGAACATCGACAAGCTCAAACAGCGGAAAGCCGATCGCCGTGTCCAGCGATTTCTGGCCGGCTGTCTCCACTGGATCGACGAAGAGATCGCGCCGCTGTACGCCAGATTCGTTGCCGCCGAGTTCGAGGATGTCCGCCCGTTCATGTGGAACGAATACGACGTCGAGCCGGAGTACACCTACGTCGTCGACCTCGACGGCACCGAAGCGCAGTTACTCGATCGGTTCAGCAGCGACGCCCGGAGCAACATCCGTAACGCCGACGAGTCGAGCTACACAATCGAAGAGGGTGGGGTGGCCGACGTCGGACGCATCGTCGAGCAGGTCGCAAAGCGGTACGAGAACCAGGGTCGATCGTTCCAGCTGAGCACGACGTTCGCCGAGTCGGTCTACAAGGACCTCCCCGACGGCTCGATCCGGCCGTACGTCTGCCGCGTCGATGGCGACGTTCTGGGTGGCATCCTCGTCGTCGAATCCGAGTCGACGCGCTACCGGTGGCAAGGCGGTGTCAAACCGGATGTCGACGTCGACATCGCGATCAACGACCTGCTCGACTGGGCCGTGATGCGTGATGGGCTCGAATCGGGACTCGATCGCTACGACCTCGTCGGTGCCGGCGTTCCGAGCATCAACCGGTACAAAGCGAAGTTCAATCCGCGACTCGAGACCACGTACAATATTACAGCCGGATCTTTCGGGCTGGACCTCGCGATCGACGCCTACAGAAAGCACCGCTGACTGGCCGGGCGATCGGCCGAGCATGCCATTTCCGAACGACTCGTTACTTGTCGACCCAGTACTTCGACTGCCGGGCGTCTTCGAGACAGACCCGGCTCTCGACGAGCTCCCGATCATCGAGTTTGCCAAGCGCATACCGAACGGTCCGTGCACAGAGCCGCGACTCTATGGCAATCTCCTCCTGGGTCAGCGAGCCCTCGTACTCTAAGACCTTGTAGACGAGTTTCGAACTCGGCGGCACCTCGGTCAACTGGGTGTCGGTCCCGTCGCCGTCGGTGTCGACCTCCTGTTCGTGTTCGGACGTGCTCATCGTTCCCTCGATCGATCGATCCACCGAGCCGCTGCGTTCGTCGACCGGGCGGTGAGTGACGGCGTCCATCGATAGCCACCGTGTGATGGATCGCCAGGAGTCGGAGATACTGTCGTATCCATGTACAACCGTTGCTGAGACGCCTCGTATTTATATACGGCCACGAACGTTCAACAATATATGGAGTAACTACCCCAGTGGCAAACGGTTCGTTCGATCCGGACGATACCGATAGTCGGCGTAGGGAGAACCAAACTGATCGGAACACGAATACCACAATGCGGTCGCGTTCTGCTGTTGGGCGGACGAGAGGGCGCTTCGGGAACGCGTCGGGCGAAGGCGGTGTATTGGTAGGTACCGGGTAACGCATCCTGGGTCCAACTCGTGGCTATGGGTCCAACTCGTGGCTATGGGTCCAACTCGTGGCTATGGGTGGAACGAGTGGCGTCCGTGGCCCCGTTGGATCCGATGTCTACTCTATTCGCCGTCGACATCGGCCGGGTAGTCGCCTCCGAGGGGGGGCTGATCGGGTGGTCGTGGGCGGGGACGTCGGTGAGAGTGGCCGGCTGCTCGTCGATGCAGTCGCCGCTGGCGTGGGGACTGTGACGCAGACGTCGTTGGACGCCGTGAGGGACGACGTTCGACGCTGTGAGGGACGACGTTCGACGCCGTGAGGGACGACGTTCGACGCCGCATCGGTCGGCGGGACGCCGAGCTCGACACGCTTGATGAGTCCGTATCGACGCCGACGACGGCTGGTTCCTGCTCGGTCCACGCGGTACCCAGCCGCTGCTTGCGGCCACGGCAGCGCCGAACGCCTGATACGGATTCGTGTCCGTCGGTACCGCCGATCGACGACCCAGTCTTGGCCGACCGGCGGTAATTGATGACACGAATCCGTATGAGTCACCGACGCGCTGTTCGAGACGGCGACTGCACTCGTGACGGACTCGACCGCGCCGGCACCGTCAGAAAACAGATAGTCGTCGTCACCAGCGGCGGCCCCACCCACCGTCCATCTACAGTGCGACACTGGCACGGAAGCGTTGACGCGTCTATCGGCGCTCTTCTGGGATGAAATCGGAGGTCTTCATCTCTCGGTAGGTCGAACACTCCGGACAGGCGTGTACAACGTCGCGATTGTCACCAAACACCCGGGCAAACTGTTGGGTGACCTGGTGGCCGCAGTTGACACAACAGGGAGCGTTCGTCTGCTGACCGGACGTCATTGGGGTCCACTTGGCGTCAGTTGGTTCAGTCGACATCACCAGACCGTAGCCACAGAAGGGTATTTAATATAGAGTCCATAACTGGCGACGATCGCAGTAGGACACTCATTCAGTGCGCGATGAGAGTCGATCGAGAATGAGCGAAAACCGGCAATAGAACCGGTTTTCTCGGCAGAAATTTCATATTTACGGACAGTAATGGATTGTTTGCGACGGGAGATCGGAACGAATTCGCTGTCACCGTTTCGGTCGGTTGAGTGGACGGCCCGCTCTGATTAGTTACCGGTGCTCGACGAACGCGGGTCGGTCCGTTGCTCGACGAACGCGGGTCGGTCCGTTGCTCGACGAACGCGGGTCGGTCGATCGACGGTACCCACGGACAGCAGTTCGTCACAGTTCCAGCTCGGGTCGAGCCAGCCGGTACGCCAGAAGAGACGATCGGTCGTGTAACGACTGTATAGTAAACCCGCCGATCGGGGTAGGCTGGGCGCATGCAAGCAGTCGTTCTCACAGCAGGCCAGGGAACTCGGATCCGACCGCTCTCGGAATCGGTTCCGAAACCGATGGTACCGGTCGCGGAGAAACCGCTCGCCGCCCACACCGTCGATGCCGCGATCGACGCCGGAGCCGAGGAGATCGTGTTGGTCGTTGGCTACGAACAGGAAACGGTGCGGCGGTTCTTCGGAACGGCGTACCGTGGAACGCCGATCACGTACGCCGAACAGCGTGACCAGGCTGGGACGGCAGATGCGCTGCGAACCGCGGGTGAACACCTCGATGGCCCGTTTGCGGTCCTGAACGGTGACAACCTCTACGAACCGGCGGCGATCGATCGCCTGTTCGACGCCTGTCCCGCGGTCTGTGCCGTCGACGTGCCGGACCCGCGCAACTACGGTGTGCTCAGCACCGCCGACGGTGTCGTGACGGATATTGTCGAAAAACCAGACGAACCGCCCACGAATCTCGCCAACGCCGGTGCCTACGCCTTCCCGGAGGCGGCGACGGAGTGGCTCGATGTCTCCGCAAGCGAGCGCGGCGAGTACGAGATCACGGACGTGCTCGCGACAGTCGTCGATCGGGTTGCCGTCACGCCGATTCTGCTCGATCGATGGCTCGACGTCGGACGGCCATGGGAGTTGCTTGCGGCCAATGAACTCACACTCGGCGAACTGGACCGCCGGATCGATGGCGACGTCAGCGATGGTGTACACCTGAGCGGTGCTGTCGTCGTCGAGTCGGGTGCGACGATCGGGCCTGGAGCCGTGATCAAGGGGCCAGTGCTGGTCCGATCGGGCGCGCGTGTCGGTCCGAACGCGACCATCCGTGGGGCAACCCTACTCGATCGAAACGTGTCGGTCGGCACCGACGTTACGGTAGCAAACAGTGTGCTCTCGGCGGGGACGACGCTCGACACCCACTCCGTCGTCAGTGACAGCGTGCTCGGGAGAGACGTCTCCGTCGGAGCCGGGACGATCGTGGACAACGGAGAACACGACGACACCGAGGTTCGTGTTACGGTCACGGGAGATCGAGTCTCGACCGGTCGACGGACGTTCGGGGCCGTCGTCGGTGACGAGGTCACAACCGGGATCAACTCCAGTCTCACACCGGGTGTGAAACTCTCGAGCGGCGTGCGGACTGAACCTGGTGAGGTCGTCGACGGCGATCGGTAGTGACCGACATGCCATGGCAGTCATTGCCATGGGGGTGTTTTATCCAGTCCGGTGTCGCCTTTCGAACCGGAGGGTCGGATCGGTGCGATACCGATCGGAAGTCCCCTCCAACGAGACGATATCGCGCGCGTTCGAGTGCGAACGGCAGCCGCTATCTCAGTGCGGGAGTCGCTGCTGTCCGGATCCGGGACTATGGGGGTGGTCCCGGGATCCGTCGGCTTCATCGACCCGCTGGTGAGTGACGGTCGTCTCCGATCGGGTTGAGCGAGGTCCAGACCCACCCTGTGGAGCCGACAGCTGTGTCGATTCGGCGAGAGGTGGCGATCGCCAGTCGGCGGGTAGAGCGGTGGTATCGAAAGACGCGACACAAAATCGATCGCAGCGCGAGCGGTGGCCGGCAGCGTCTTGTCGCTACTCGACGGTAACGCTCTTTGCGAGGTTCCGGGGTTTGTCGATCGGCCGCTCGAGGAGGGTTGCGGCGTGGTACGACACCAACTGAAGCTGGACGTTCGCGAGCAGACCCGCGAGATCCGCCTCCGTTTCCGGAATACTGAGGTGGTCGTCAGCGATCTCGACTGCCCGATGGTCGTCCGGACAGACGGCCACGACCGGCGCCCCACGAGTCTGTGCCTCTTCGGCGTTTTTGAGCGTCTTTTCGTCCTCGTTGCCGGTGAAAACCGCGAACACCGGTGTCTCCGGGGTGACGAGCGCGAGCGGCCCGTGTTTGAGCTCGCCCGAGGCGAACCCTTCGGCGTGTTCGTACGTGATCTCTTTGAACTTCAGGGCCCCTTCGAGTGCAACCGGGAAGCCGAGTCCCCGGCCGATGAAGAAGTACGATTCGCTGTCGGCGTACTGTCTGGCGATCCGATTGGCCTCCGAGCAACAGAGGACGGTGTCTATCTGTTCGGGCAACACCGCGAGATCCGGCAACAACATGTCGAGGTCCGCCGGTGGCTCCCCACAGACGTCGGCTGCGATCCGCTGGCCGAGCAGGGAGAGCATGACGACCTGTGAGGAGAACGTCTTGGTCGCCGCGACACCGATCTCCGGTCCAGCGCGGATGAACAACACGTCGTCGGCCACCCGTGCAGCGGTCGACCCCACCACGTTCGTGACCGTCACCGTAGTCGCACCCTCGGATTTGGCCTGTCGAAGCGCGTTCAGGGTGTCTGCGGTCTCCCCGCTCTGTGTGACAGCCACTACCAGCGTGTTCTCGTCGACCGGCGGTGCAGCCGCGCTGTACTCGTTTGCGAGCAACGCGGTCGACCGGACGCCGGCCTGGTTCAGGGCGAGCGAGCCATAGAGTCCTGCGTGATAGGACGTCCCGCAGGCGATAAACTGGACACTCTCTATTCCCTCGAACGTTCCCGGCTCGAATCCCGTCAACCCGATCCGCTCGTTCTCGGTATCGATCCGGCCCTCGATCGCCTGGGCCAGTGCGGTCGGCTGCTCGTAGATCTCTTTGAGCATGAAGTGATCGTACTCACCTTTGCCGGCCTGTTCTGGGTCCCACTCGACGGTTTCGGGCTCTCGAATCACGGAATTCCCGTCGAGGTCGGTGAACTCGACGCCGTCCTCGTCGACGATGACGACGTCACCGTCCTCGAGATAGACAACCGTCTCGGTGTACTCGAGAAACGCCGGGACGTCACTGGCCAGGAAGTATTCGCCGTCCTCGATGCCAACGACCAGGGGAGAACCCTGCCTGGCCGCATAGAGGACGTGTTCGCCCGAGAACATGGCAGTGATAGCGTAACTCCCTTCGAGGTCGTCGATTGCCGTTCTAAATGCAGTTTCGTTGTCCATCCCCTCGTCGAGATAGTACTGGATGAGATGAGGGATAACCTCGGTATCGGTTTCGCTCGTGAACTCGTGGCCGCGCGCGATGAGTTGCTCTTTGAGTTCGACGTAGTTTTCGATGATCCCATTGTGGACGACCGCCACGTCCTCGGTCCCGTCAGTGTGCGGGTGGGCGTTCTCGTCGGTCGGTGGCCCGTGGGTACTCCAGCGTGTGTGACCGATTCCGACCTTCCCCTCGATCGGTTGGTCGTCGATCGATGTTTTGAGTTCGTCGACCTTGCCGGAGCGTTTCTGGACGTCGATACCGGAGCCGTTCTGGACGGCAACGCCTGCGGAGTCGTAACCGCGATATTCGAGGTTCTCTAACCCGGTCAACAGCGGTTCGACCGCGTCGCCGGCTCCGACCCGTCCGATAATTCCACACATCTGTGGGTTACCTCGTCACCGCCGTGACGTCTGCCGGAAGACCGGTAGCTGCTGTACAGGGCACGTTCGAACCCGAGTCGGTGCGTGTGGAGGTGCGGCGTCGACGGTCTCGACCCGCCGACGACGATAGTGAGTGTGTCATAGTCGGTCGATCGTCCGCGAAGACTGTTCGAACCGAACGGTGTGCGGACATGCTACACTCCAGCAGGCACGAATGCATTACTATAGACGGACTACCAGTGGCCGTAGTTGGCGTGTACTATGGGCATTTCACCGGCCCATTCTCCCGAAACTGACTCACTGATTACAATATATTTCTACGCGTTTTCACAACGAATGTTTAGTTCTATCCCTTCTAGCAGCAGTATTGAAGCCGATCGGGCGGAGAGAAGGGAGTACGTTTTCCAAACGCAGCGAGTACGGACTCCCGAACAAACGGTACCGAGTGCCATACAGCCAGTATGCGACGGAAAACGGCTCCGCAAATAGACCCGACCCAGACACCGCATCCACACGGGACGATCTCGTTTCCGATAGTCTGTAACAAAAGCATCCGGAAGGGGTGTGCTTATCACTGGTTCGAGCGGAAAACGCGCAAACAACCACAATCAGAGCAGATTGCTCGCGGCAAATGAAACCGTTTATTAGTTTCTCTACCATCCGTTCCGAACGATTCCACTGCTCCGAACACACACGGTCTGTGATCTGCCACGATCGGCGACGCCGAACCGGCCCGGATCGATGCTCGGCTTACGTACCTGGGAGACTCGTCTGCGATGACCGCGGGTCTCCCACTCCTCGCGAGTCCAGGGCTCCCCCTCGAACAGCCGGTACTGGTGTTTGCGGTCGCAATGGCGGTGTTTCTCGTCGGACCGTTGCTCGTCAAGCGCTTTGGCCAACCGGGGATCGTTGGCATCGTGCTCTTTGGTGCGGTTCTCGGACCGGGCATTCTCGGGGTCATCGACCAAACCGATGCGATCGTGTTGCTCGGCGAGGTCGGATTGATTTATTTGCTCTTTACTGTCGGACTGGAACTCGATCTCAACGGGTTCGCCGAGTCCCCGGAGGACGCAGCCCTGTTCGGGCTGGCGAGTTTCTTCTTCCCCTTTCTCATCGGGATCGCCGTGTTGGGACCCCTCCTCGGTCTCGATATCTGGGCTGCGCTGTTGTTGTCGTCGGTCTTCGCCTCGCATACGCTGCTTGCGTATCCGATCGTCAACCGGTATGGAGTCACGAAAAACCGCGCTGTCACCGCCGTCTTCGGTGGGATTCTCTTTACCGATACGCTCGCACTCGTCGTGCTCGCGATCGTTATGGGTGCCGTCGAAGGCGACCTCTCAGTCTGGCTGTTCGGCGAGGTCGGGCTCTCGCTTGTCATCTTGTTTGGTAGCGCCTGGTTCCTCCTGCCACCACTGTCCAGATGGTTCTTCCAGACGTTCAGCGAAGAGAGCTACTTCGAGTTCCTGTTCGTGATGGTTGCGATCTTCGCCGCTGCAAGTCTGGCCGAACTGCTCGACCTCGCCCCGATTCTGGGCGCGTTCGTCGCCGGACTTGCGTTGAATCGCCTCATTCCGGAAGGAGGGACGCTGATGAACCGCGTCGAATTCGTGGGGAACGCCTTTTTTATCCCCTTCTTCCTGTTGCACGTCGGTATGTACGTGGACCCGGCTGTCATCTTCGATGGGACGGAGACCCTGCTGGTCGCTGCCGTCATCCTCGGCGTGATGTTCGTCTCGAAGGGGGGTGCAGCAGCGCTGGTCGCTCGAATCCAGGGATATACAGCTCCCGAACGGAACGTGATATTCGGGCTCTCGGTCGGGCAGGCCGCGGCCGCACTCGCGATCACGCTGATCGGGTTCGAGGCCGGACTGTTCGGTGCCTCGGTTCTCAACGCCGTGGTTCTCATGTTGGTCGTCACGGCCGTTGTGAGCCCGTGGCTGACCGAACGCGCGGCAAACCAGGTCGCACTGGATCGCGACGTCGGGGACGGTGCAGACGACGCAAAAGACCCCACCATCCTGCTCCCACTCTCACACAACGCCGAACTCCAGCAACGGCTCCTGGAGCTTGCGTTCGTCATCAAGGGCGATCGGGGAACCGAACCGATACACACGTTGACAGTGGTTCGACCGGATAGCGACGGGGAGACCGATCGGAAGATCGCCGACGTATCCGCCGATCTCGAATCGCTCGCCGCTGCCGGGAGCGCAGCCGAGATTCCCGTCGAAACGGAAACCCGAGTCAACCACAACGTCGCTTCGGGAATCGTCCAGGGAGCAGTTGAAGTCCAGGCTGACCAGATTATCATGGGGTGGGATGCCACCCAGACGTTCCAGCATCGGATCTTCGGGAGCATCATCGACCAGGTGCTCAAGCGGACGAAACTCCCCGTGTTGATCTCCCGGCTTGGACACCCGATCAACACGACCAGACGGATCTTCGTCGTCGTCCCGATGGGTGCCGACCACCACGAGGGGTTCTACGAAGCTGTCCACCTCACCAAGCGGATCACAGCAGGGCTCGGCGCCGACCTGCACGTCCTCGTGGTGGATGGAAGCTCCCACCAGTTCGAGCACCTCTTCGAGATCGTCGAGGAGGACGTCACGGCAACGTTCGACTCGATCGACGACTGGGGACAGTTGCTCCCGACACTCACCGATCGGACCGACGACGACGATCTCATCGTCACCATCTCACCCCGCCGGGGTGACGTCGGCTGGCACAGCGAACTCGAGGACCTCCCGAAGCGACTCGTCGAGTTGCCGCCGAAATCGTTCATTACCATCCACCCACGCCAGGGTGAGCCCGAGTACGATCGGCAGTATCTCCGGTTCAAGTAACGGTTCAGCTATCGAGAACGAAGCGAACCGGCACGCCTTTGTCGGTCGGCAGTGCACTGGAACGTATGGGTTTTGGTAGCTACGACGAATCCGAACAACAGCAACAGACGGCCGACGACGACGAGGACGTAGAGGCTGTCAACGTCCACGAAAACGACCACGACGGGAAAATGTCCTTCGAGTCCGACGTCTCGACGGACGAACTCGTCTCCAAACTCGGCTCGATGAAAGACGACGACGACGAGTAACGACGCACACCCGCTGGCTGCCGACCGCAGTTCCCATTTTCACGCTACACCACGTGCGAGCGACGCGTCCGAACCGATCGGTCCTCGCGTGAGCTGGATTGTCGCCCGACGAGCCGATCGCTCATCCACACGGATCCGTGTTCCAATCGTGCTCAGAGCGGATCATAGCGGTCGCCTGCTGGAAGAACAGTACCAGCTACGCGCTGGAAAACGCCGGAGACCGCGTCGGCGACTCCCTCTCGTGTCGGCGTGCTAGCGTGTCGACATCGACGACGCACAGAGGGCGCCGATCGACCGGCGGAGTCGCTGTGAAATCGCCGATTTCGAGACGCCGAGCCGATCGGCGAGTTCGTCCTGTGAGATTCCCCGCGGGACGTCGAAGTATCCCTCCTCGTGGGCGACGGCGAGGAGTTCCTGTTGCTTTTCAGTGAGGGCGATGACGCCGTCGTCCTCGTCATCGGACACCCGCAGATGTTCGACTGCGACCGAAACGTCCCGATCGCGACAGTATTGGTTGAACTCGATCAGGGCGTCCCGCTCCGGAAAGCGGATCTGGACCTGCCAGCCGTCACGAGTACTACAGCAATCGAGGAGGCGGCCGCCAAACTCGGCAGTTTTCGAGACGACGGTGAGTGTCCGCTCGGCGACTGCGAGCCGGTAGACCCGCCTGTCGGGGTAGCGATCGACGCAGACCGGATCGAAGAGGGTCGGATCCGTTTCCAGCGTGGATTCGAACGCCTCGAACTCCTCGTCCGAGCCGTAGGCGGTGACGAACACGAGCGTCCGACCACCTTCGACCGTCGTCCAGTAGTCCGGTTCGATGGTGACATCCGAGGCCTGACGGAGCGTCGGGCGCAAGAACAGTGACGGGTGGTCGAGACGAAGCTGGGTGACGATCCCACCATCCGCCTCCGAGCGGACGCGGGTGCGGTTCGTCGCACTGCTCTCATCAAGATCGGCAAAATCGATGCTCACAGCGGCATCCGCCATCCGAGTGGACGGCCGGTGTAAGGAGGGCTTACTACGAGATCACTCATTAAATGCCCCATTAGGTCGCGTCTATATCATCGTAGACGCTAGATACGGAACCGATCGGGTCGGCGACGTCAATACATATTCATCCGTTCGATCGCCGACAGCTCTCGGTCCGAAGAGACGAGAACGGAGCCCGTCGAGAAACAGGCTGTTACCCATCTCTTTTGCACTGTCGCCGGACCGGTCTCACGCTGGTTCCGTTCGGGACGCACGGAATCTCACGCGGGTACCAATCGGGACGTACGGATCTTCGGCCGGGACGTACAGAATCTCACGCGGCCTCCGATCGGGACGCAGTGGCTACTTGCCGTCGTCTTCGATCGGAGTCGGGGTCGAACGGCACGGTTTTGATGAGGCGGTGTCGGGGATCGGCCTGGACTACCAGCCGAGACTACTCCTCGTCCGGTGGCGACACCGATCGCTCCTCGAAGAGCAGCGCAAACAGCTTTTGCTGTGCCAGCCTGAAGTGGCGACTGAACGTCGGCTGTGAGACGCCGAGCGAATCGGCCACCTCCTCGCCGGTGCTCTCCCGTGGCCACTCGAAGAAGCCACTGTGATAGGCCGTCTCCAGTGTTCGCAACTGGCGCTCGGAGAGCCGATCGCGCAACTCGGCGTCGAACGATCGGGCCTGTCGACGCGACCGATCGCGCTCGCGGCGCGCGGTGAGCTCCGTTCCCGGAAACGTCCGGTCGACCATTCCGACGAACGATCGGACGTCGACGGTACTCGACAGTTCGAGCACGAGTCGCGATCGGTCCTCGGTCGGTGTAATCGAGTCGAGCACTGCGCCGTGTTCGGCGAGCGTCCCCGCGAGTGTGTCGTCGGGACAGACGAGTTCGACGAGAGAGTCGCCCGGCTGGCTCGCAATAAACCGACAGGAGTCGATCCCGTCGACGGCGGCCACGGCGTCCCGAATCGCCGCCTCGTCCGTCCCGATCGCACAGAACAGGGTCGTCCCACCGGAGGACCGGGGGGCGACAGTTCGGATTGCGATCGGGCTGTCGAGGTGGTGGGCGACGGTCGTTACCGGATCAGCGTCGGACGCCACGAGAAGTTCGAGTTCGGTGGCACTGTCACTGACCAGCGCCCGTTTGCGTTCGATGGCTGTAATCACGTATCCGGCAACCGTCGCGAGGTGTTCACAGACTGCCCGCGTTCGCGCGTCAAACGTCGTCGGTCGATCGGCGTACACCGTGACCGTTCCGTAACAGAACCCGTCGTAGACCAGCGGGACGCTCATCGCAGCCCGGAACCCCCGCTCGACGGCGAGTTGTTGAGCCTCGCTACGCGTCGCGTCTTCGAGGTCGTCGATAACCGTCGTCTCACGGGTCGCCGCCGTTCGGCCAGTCGGCTCGTCTACATCGGCGTCTGCAGCGATCGAGAGCGTGTCCAGAAAGGCCCCCTCACGGCCGGCCCAGGTCTGTACCGTCACCTCGTCGCCGCCGGTGGCGACGCTCCCTACCCAGGCAAGCTCGATCGAGCCGGCCGTCTCGACCGCGTCGATCGAGAGCAACCCCTCTGCGAGACGCTCCTCGGCTGCCTCCCGGGTGTCGGCGTCGAACAGCTCAGCTTCGAGCTCTCGTATCTCGACTCCTTGCGCGACGATCGACTCCAGGGTGTCCTGACCACGCTCGAGTTCGCGACGCTGTGTCTCGCTTTCGAGGCCATCGAGCGTGAGTGACACGATCGTCGCCAGCGTGTCGATCGGATCGAGATCGATCCGATCGAAGCCGGTCGGCTCGGTACTGGTCGCCAGTACGAGGCCGTTCTCGCCGATGGGCACGGTGAGCACACGACTGCCGCGGATTCCCGACCGCGAGAGGAACGGTTCGAGTTCGTCACGATCGGCGATGGCGGCACCGTCGGTATCGAACACCCTGGTAAGGGAGTCGTCGCGTCGATCGATCGCCGGGAGTTCGGCATCGGCAGCCGGGGCCGGGGTCGCGACGGCACGCGGGCGAAGTACCGATTCGTCGACGGCGTACCAGACGGCCACGTCGGCGGCCGTGTACGACCGGATTGCATCGACAGCCGATTCGTAGACGGTCGATCGGTCCGTGGCCTCCCCGAGGCGAGACACCGTGTCGGAGAGCGTGTCGATGGCCATCGCCGAGGAGCCGCGCCGATCGCGGATCACACAGCACGTCCGATCGTCCGGACTCGGTCCGAGCGATATCACGGAGACGTCGATCGGCCGCCCCTCACCGTCGACAAGCAGTTCGCCGGTCAGTGGCTCCATCCATCTGACCAGCGGAGAGCGCGATCGCTCGCGAATCGCCGCTGCAAGGTCGGCATCGACGAGCGCCTCGATGTCGGTGCCGACGAGCGTCTCCGCCTCCGTGAGATCGAACAACGCCGCGTTCGCGTCCGTAATCGTCCCGTCTGCAAGCACTGCAACCCCATCGGGGATGGCGTCGACTATCGCTTCGAGCCGGGCGAGTCGATCGCGATCGACCGATAGCGGCTCCGAGTCGGGAACCCGCCTCGCGGTCACGGAGACGCCGGTTTCCGACGGTGAGGCCGTGACTGCGAGTCGGTCGGCGGCGGACGACGGCGACGTCTCGAACCGGACGACCGATCCCGTCGCAGCCGCTTCACGGAGTCGATCGGTGAACTCACCACGGATGGCGTCGGGAAGAAGCTCCCAGACTACGGTTCCAGGCACTGGCTCCGGTGTCTGTGCGTCGTCCGCAGACCCGAACAGCGTCCGTGCAGCATCGTTGTACACCCGGAGCTCCCACTGCGGACCGACTGCAAAGAACGCTTCGTCGAGGCGATCGATCGCCGTCTGTACCGGTTCGGCGGCCGCCTCAGCGGGAGAGGGGGGAAGAACCGTGACGACGAGTCCGGCGACGCGAGGGTCCGACTGGCGGTTGACGACGTGCAGCTCGGAGACGTGCCACGTGCCAGTTGCGTGTCCGAGCCGGACGGTCGTTCGGGCCGTCGACCCCAACTCGGCGCGTGCCACCTCGGTAACCGTCTCCCGGATCGACGCCCGGTCTTGTGGGTGGATCAGCTGGAACAGCGTCGTCCGTCCGAGTTCAGCCGGCGTATACCCCATCCTGTCCTCGACCGACGCGTTCACGTACTCGATCGTCCCTTCGTCGTCGATGACGCAAACGACTGTGGCTGACTCGTCTAAGATCGATCGGTATCGAGGGGCCGGCCGTGCCGTCGCCAGCCGATATCGCTCGACGGCGTTGCTGACACGGGTCGCGACGAGCCGGCCGGGAGTCGTCGGTCCGATTACGTCCGTGGCTCCGGCCTCGAGTGCCGCCGTCGCTGCCTCCTCGTCGGCTATCGCGACGATCGGAACCGGCTGGGCTTTGGCCCCGCCGTCTCGAAGCTGTGCGATCGCCTCCGGACCGTCGAACGCACAGACGACGCAGTGGACGTCCGTCTCGGCGAGTCGTCGCCGTGCGTCGGGCAGCGACTGCTCGCGAACCAGCGAGACGGCGTCGAGGGACGTCGTCAACACAGCCGCGGTCTCGTCGATCGCCGCCGAGTCGCCGACAACCAGCACGCGACCGACGTCGCCGGCGACGGTGGTCGCTCGATCGCTCACCCGGAACGCACCTCCAGCTCTCGCGGCGCTACGAGGCGACGCGATCGGCGAGTACGGTAGCAAACGACCACGATGTCAGGGCTGGAGGGCCAGTGCGTTAATTATCGATCCCGTATCCGCAGGTAAGACGTGCTTACGATCCGGCAGCGGCGTCCCCGGCCACGACCGTGGCCCCGAGACGCGGCTCGGTGGGCACCAACGGAACCGCGTTCTGGCGATCGTCACTCGTCTGCCGTCGTGTCCCGAACCGTCACGACTGGCACCGAGGCGTTTCGGACCACTTCTTCGGCCACGCTGCCGACGACCAGGTGATCGAGCCCGGTACGGCCGGTCGTTCCGACGACGATCATGTCGACCGGACTCGTGTCGGCAACCGCGACGATCTCCTCCTGTGGCACTCCCTGGCGGATAGTGGTCGTCACCTCCAGGCCGCGTGAGGCTGCTGACTCAGCAGCGTATTCGATCGCCTGGTTCGCAGCCGCCTCCGGATCGGACCGGATCTCGTCGGTGTTCTCCGTGCTGTGTGGCCCTTCTTCAGCAACGGAGAGAACGTGGAGCGTCGCATCGAGGCGGTCTGCAAGTTCGATCGCATGTGCGGTCGCCTGTCTGGCACCGTCACTGTCGTCCGTTGCGAGTAGCAGATCTTCGTACATCGGTGTCTGCCGGTTCGGCGGGAACAGGCATACGTAGCGGACCTGCCGTTGCCGGCTTCCGGGGCGATCACGACCGTGGGCAAAATGGCAAGCGGTTCTCGCTGACATCTTCCCTAGCGCAACCGCCAGGGCTGTTAGAGGTCCCAGCCGTCGAGAGCGCCGATCGAAACGGGGCCTCATACTGATTAGCGTCATCAATTACCGCCGATCGCCAGTACCGGGTCGGCGATCGGCGGTAACTACGGACACTAATCAGTATCAGATGACGTCGAGGATGACGATCGCGAGGACGAGCTGGCCGATCCCGGCGAGGATCATAAGGCCACCCGCGAGCCGCCTGAGCGTGTCGCTGTAGGCTGCAAGCCGACCAGCACCCGCAAGGAGCCCCATTCCGGTCGCAACCGTCAGCGAAACCATGAGGACGACGACGCTTCCGACGTACGTCCCGATAACGAGTGCGCCCGTCGTCGGTGGATACGATAGCGCGCGGCCGACCACACCGACGAACAGCGGCGCCACACAGCCCGCAGCCGCGAGCGCGTAGCCAGCGCCGAAGATCCCGAACCCGAGGACGTTGGATCGACGCTCCGGGAGGGCGACGGACAGCGAGGGTGCACGATCGACGAGGACGAGCACCCCGAACACGACCAGCACGGCACCGACGATCGGTTCGAAGTACACAACGTTCGAGAGCGTCGTGTGACCGATCCAGTAGGCCACACCGAGCAGGGCGACGAACGTCGCGAGCACGCCGGCGCCAGCGACGAGACCGCGGCTGACAGCCCCGCCGAGTGTCGCCTCCTCGGTCTGGCTCACGTAGAAACCGACGTACCCTGGCAACAGGGGATACGCACACGGCGAAAAGAAGGTCGCGACGCCCGCCGTCAGCGCGAACGCGATCGTCGTCACCAGCGCCGTCTCCGAGAGCGCGGCAACCGACCCACTGATCATCAGCTATCAGCTCCGGGGCTGGCCTCGATCGCTTGCTCGATCCCGGCGACGAGTTCGTCCGCTGTTTTAACACCTGAATCCGACCACTGAACCGTACCAGTGGCGTCGATCGCCACCGCAGAGGGGTAGCCGCCAGCCAGATACCGCTCGGTCAGTTCGGCCCGGCGGTCGAGGCCGATCGTCCAGTTGCCGTCGTTTTCTGCCCACCAGTCGACGAGTTCGTCTTCGGTAATCGCGCGTCCGTCGCCGACCGACTCGTTGGTTATGGAGACGAACAGCACGTCGTCACCGACTCGCTCGTATGCCTCGCCGAGTGCCGGCATTTGCTCGATACATGGCGGACACCAGGTCCCGAAAATGTCGATGAAGGTCGCGCGATCGCTCGCAGGAATCGTGACCTCGCCGGCGTCGCTCCCCGGTGCGTCGACAGTCTCGATCGTGATCGGATCGGGCGCGTCCTCGGGCTCTTCGGTGGACGGAATCCCGTACACGGCGATCGCACCCCCGGCAACGACTGTCCCCGCGCCGGCGAGTCCGGCAAGGAGTTCACGCCGGCGCATCTCAGTCGGTCACCACCGTTCGGGTGTCCTCGACGATCGTGTCGATGCTCACCGCGTCGCGGTCGGAGACGGCGCTTGGATAGGCCCGTTCGACGATCCCATCGCGGTTGACCAGCATGACGAGGTTGAAATGAGAGAACGTGTACTCGCCGTGGTCGTGATCGTCGTGATCGTCGTCGCTGTCGTGATCGTCGTGATCGTCGTCGCTGTCGTGATCGTCGTGGCCGTCGTCGCTGTCGTCGCTGTCGTGGCCGTCGTCGCTGTCGTGGCCGTCGTCGCTGTCGTGGCCGTCGTCGCTGTCGTGGCCGTCGTCGCTGTCGTTGTGGTCGGTGCTGTCCTCGTGGCCGCCTTCGCCGCCGTCGAGGCTGGCATCGTCGCCGTCGAGGTCGTCCGGATCATCGACACGCTCGTAGCGCATTCCAAACTCGTCGTTGATGACGTCTCTGGCCTCCTCGTCGGTCTCCGGCCGAAGGAAGTTCCAGTTCCCCGCGTCGAGATCGACGCCCTGTTCGGCGGCGTACTGTTCGAGCACGTCCGGCGTGTCCCGTTCGGGATCGAACGTCGCCGCGAGGAGAGCGATATCGTCCTCGTACCCCCGTTCGGCGGCGTCTTCCTGGACGCGCCGGAGCCGCAACAGCAACGCCGGACAGGCACCGTCCGGGCAGGCCGTAAAAAAGTACGTCATCAGAAACGGCTTCTCGCCAACGAAATCGTCCAGCGAGACTGTCTCTCCTGCGAGCGGGTCCTGCAGCGAAAACGACGGAAATGCCTCACCGTGGACCGGGTGCGACGGGTCACCGCGTGGCTCCGCCGGTGGGTCGAGTATCGTCTGGCTGTCGTCCGAGCCGAGTGGAGAAAGATCGTCCCCGAGACAGCCAGCGATACCGGCGAGACTGCCGACACCGAGCGATCGGAGATACGTACGCCGTTCCATACTCGATGCGTAGGAACACATAATCAAATGCCCGTTGGTTTGATCGACGAACGCGACGTCGGATTCGAGAATCGAACCGACAGGGATTTCCTCAGCAGATCCTAACCGTTTTACAATGGATCGTCGGGACTTCCTTCGTGGAACGGCCGCCGCCGGCGGCGTCGCGCTCGCCGGCTGTCTCGAACAGCTCGGATTCGAAGAGCGATCGGCCTGGGCAAACCCACCGCTTGTCGAGGATCGACCCGACGCGGTCTATCTCCCTGCCGGGAGCGAGGAGATGGGTATCTACGGCGCCGCGGCGAGCGGCGACTGGGCGATGGAGGTATCGTACACCATTCCACACCGGTTCTGGATCCCCGGCGGGGGTGGGAGCATGGTTGACGTCGATACCGACGACAGCCTCCACCTCATGTTCACCGTCTGGGATCGCGAGACCGATCTTCTCCTTCCGACGGATCTGCGACTCGAGATTCTTCAGGATGGGACACCGATCGACGGTGTCGGGAGTTCCCCGTGGCCGATGCTCTCCCAGCGGATGGGGTTTCATTACGGCGACAACGTCCCGTTACCCGACGAGGGAGCGTACACAGCCCGTGTCAGCGTCGGTCCCGTCGACGCCGATCTGACCGGCGCGCTGGCCGGACGGCTCGATTCGACTGTGACCCTCGAGGTCGACTTCGAGTACGCAGAATCACAGATCCACGATCTCGAGATCGATTTGATCGACGAAGATGATCGGGGGACCCCTGACGCGCTTCCGTTGATGGACCACGGCGATCACGACGACCACGGCGACCACGACGACCACGGCGATCACGACGACCACGACGACCACGGCGACCACGACCACGACCACGGCGATCACGAGATCGGTCCAGCACCGACGTCACGGGGACCACCAGTCGAGGACATAGACGGCGACCTGCTTGGCACCGAACAGAGTGCGGACGCGGACATCTCTGCGATCGTCACGGACGAGGAGCGGTTCACCGACGCGGACCGCTATCTCGCGGTCTGTCCCCGAACACCGTACAACGACGTTATCCTGCCGTTTACATCGCTTTCAGTTACGGTCGATCACGACAGTGGCGAGCAGACGGAGACACGCCTTCAGGAGACGATCGATGACGAGTTCGGCCACCACTACGGCGCGGGCCTCGACGGGCTCGACGCCGGTGACGAACTGACCGTCTCGATCGAGACCCCACCCCAACTCTCGCGTCACGACGGGTACGAAACGGCATTTTTCGACTTCGAGGACGTCACGTTCACACGCTGACGACACGAACGTGCTCGGTTTCTGGTCGCGGATGGCGACGGCAGTTTCGGCGACGAAGCAGCTCCATACCGAGTGAAACCGTCGAGTAATCGACTACGGAGCACTCGTACGGCTAGGATAACTAATCCGAACCGCCGGGAACGAATAGCCCATGTCTCGTACAAACCGATCGACGAGTATCGGCTGTCCGGAGTGTGAGACGATCGTCTCGGCGACCGTCCCACCCGGCCCCGGAATCGTCGATGACGACACGAACCGGTTACAGGGGCGGATCACTCGCTGTGGGAACTGTGGCCACGAGTTCGAGCTGTACTACTACTAGAGCAGGCGACGACCACTCCGCTCCCGGTGGGCTCACTACAGTATCGTCCCGTGTTTCTTGCTCGGGAGTTCTTTTTCGACGTCCGCATAGAACGCAAACCTGGCAGCGAGTTCGTCGCGGAGCGCACTCGGCGGGACGAGTTCGTCGATGACAACATCGCTGGCCATCCGGTGGATGTCGATGTCATCGCGGTAGGTTTCACGAAGCTCCTGTTCGGCCCGTTTGCGTTCCTCGGGATCGTCGATCGCCGAGAGTTTGCGGGCGTAGACGGCATTGATCGCCGCCTCGGGCCCCATGATCGCGATCTCGCCCGAGGGGAGGCCGATAACGCTCTCGGGGTCGTAGGCGGGGCCACCCATCGCGTAAATGCCCGCGCCGTAGGCTTTGCGAACGACGACTGTCTGCTGTGGAACCGTCGCCGCAGACGTCGCGTAGATCATCTTCTTGCCCTGTTCTAAGATCCCGTCTTTCTCGACCTGTGCGCCAGCCATGAAGCCGGGTGTATCACAGAGATACAACAGCGGAACGTTGAACGCGTCCGATTTCCAGATGAACTCCGCGGCCTTCTGGGCTGCGTCGGGGAAGATCGCACCGGCACGGTGGGCGGGCTGGTTGGCGACGATCCCGATCGGTCGGCCGTCGATGCGGGCGTAGGCGGTGATGATCTCCGCGCCGTACTCCGGACGGAGTTCGAAGAACGACCCCGCATCGACGATCGAGTCGATCACGTCGGTCATGTCGTACCCCCTGTTCGGATGCTGTGGGACGACGCTGTCGATCGCGGCTGGCGAGTTCGCGGGATCGATCGGCTCCTGGTGGGGTGGGTCCTCGTCGGCGTTGTCCGGCAGGTAGGTAAGCAACTGCGCGACGAGGTCGCGTGCGTGCTCTTCGTCGTCGGCGACGAGATCCGCAGAGCCGGATTCCCGGGCGTGAACCGCGGGCCCACCCAGCTCCTGGAGGTCGACGTCCTCGCCGGTAACCATCTGTACCATCCGTGGCGAAGCGATCGCCATCGCGGACATCTCCTCGACCATGATCGTAACGTCAGCGAAGACGGGCGTGTAGGCCGCCCCGGCGATACAGGGGCCATAGAGGACACAGATCTGGGGTACCCGACCGGAGAGCATCGAGTGGTTGTAGTAGTACTTCCCGATCCCTTCCCGGTTGGCAAAGAAGCCGGTCTGCTGGTCGATCCGCCCGCCGGAGGAGTCCATCAAATAGAGGACCGGGTTCCCGGTTTTCAGGGCCCGCTGTTGCATCCGGAGGAACTTCTCGACACCGTTCGCGGCCATGCTCCCGCGTTTGACCGTGTAGTCGGTGGCCATGACGTGGACGTCCCGGCCCTCGAACGTCGCCCCGCCGGTGATGAGCCCGTCTGCTGGAAGCCGATCGTCGGTCTCGTCGTCCGTATTGGCTCCGCGTGGGTGCCAGTCGTCGAACGCGGCGAACGTGCCGTCCTCGAAGCGGAACTCGCTGTCGTCACCATCGAACCAGAGATCGAGCCGATCGCGAACAAAGAGTTTCCCTTCCTCGGCGAGCCCGTCACGGTACTTTTGTGGCCCACCCTGTAGAATGTCCGCGATCTCCGCTCGGAGCGCCGCTTCGCGTTCGGTCGGCCCGAGATCGTCCGCCGGGCGTTCGTCGGTGGCGCCGTCACTGGGATCCGGGGCCGTCTCTCGCCCGTTTGTATCCGATTCGGATGGCAGGTCGCCGTCGTACTCGTGAACCGCCAGCGGCTCGTCGTCGGTCCCGGCGTAGACCTCGATCGTCTCGCCGAGATGCTCGGCCATCGCGGCAGCGATCGCCGAGGCCTCTTCGTCCGACGCCCCTGCCGCGATTCGGACGTTCATACACAGAGGTGTACCCGCGCCGGCACAAGTCGTTTTCCCCGTGACACCGCCAGGAGAGCAAAATGGGGAGAACGATCGGTTCGCGCCGACTCGACACCGAGACGGGGAGCGCCCCTCGCGGTGCGGGGATGAGGAGGATCCGAAGCCGGACGTGCGAACCGATCTGAGAGATCCTGTCTCCGTGGTCACCAACACGAAGACACTCGCCACTCCGGTGGCACCGGTCACGAACGCTTGCATGGAGATGTTCACGTATCATACTGGCGGGGCGACGACGCGTCCTGGGATCGTCCCCGTCATGAATCCAGGTCGCCGTTCTGGGCGCCTCCTCGGCAGCTGCAGGCCCAATCCCTACCCGTGACGCCGGCGAGTAATCGATACCTAGCCACGAGTAGGTGAAGAGTAGCTTTGATCCGGTGAGGCCCAGCGGTAGACGAGCGACGCGATCGAGATCGACGACATGTCTGACACCCAGCCCGAACAGACAACACAGCAGCTTGCGACACTCCGTGAACGGCTCCACGCGGGAATGGACCGGCGGTCGTTCCTTCGGACGGTCGCCAGCGGCGGCTACGCGATCGGGATGGCACAGCTGCTCGGCGTCGACGAGTTCCTCGCAGCCGGCGACGGCGAGGTGCCGATCGTCACGGCGCTTTCCAGGACCGACCCCGACGATCCGTGGTCGCTGGCGGAGCGAACGCGATACGTCCCTGCAAAATGGTATGCAGCCGTCGAGAAGGCGGTCGAACTCAACGAGTTGCTCGCCGAGTTCGGGTTCACCGGCTATCTCGGTAGTGCAGTCGTCCCCGGCTCCTACAGCAGCGAGACGGCGACGCTCTCGGTCGGCGTCTCTAGCGACGGTGAGTCGGTACGGGAGATGCTCGGCAACCTCTCGGAGGGGATTTCACTCGATATCGAGACGATCATCGACGTCGAGGACGCCGAAGACGGCCTCGAACCGCTTCAGCCACGCTACGCGGAGTCCCTGATGGATGGGGCCGTACCGAGTGGCGTCGCCTGCGAGACGCCCACGAGTATGGCGACGCTCGGGCCGGCGCTCTACCACCCTGACGGCCGGCGAGAGTTCTTCGTAACGGCCGAACACGCGTTCGAGAGCGTCCGCGAGGGTGCGACGCTCCGACTCCCGATCGAAAACAGCGAGACGGTCGACCTTGGAACCGTCGAGTACGCCCACGCGGTCGAAGACGTCGTCGCCGTCGAACCCCAGGGCCGGTTTTCACCCTCGAATCGCATCGATACGCCCACCTCACACAGCGTTCGTGGCCAGCTCACCCGGATGGGGCTTGCCGATCTCGCCGCGCGGGGCGTAGCGCTCGAAAAGGTCGGTGCCCTGACCGGCCACACCACGGGCCGTATCCAGGGTATCGACGCCGTCACCTGTTTCACGGACGATTTCTGTCGACAGGGACAGATCCGATGGGGCGGCGAGATGGATCTCACCGACGGGGACAGCGGCTCGGTGAGTTTCGCTCCCGATCCCGAGGGCGAGGACGAAGACGTCCTGATCGCCGGCTTCAACAACGCCCGAACCTGGTGGCCGGGACAGAGCTACGTCTGGGGTGTCGCAGCGTACAAACTGACCGATATGTACGGCTACCACTTCTGACCGGTTCGATGGACAGCAACACACCGATTTACGACCGCACGCGGCCAGAACATCCACATGAGTAGCGACCGATCGACCCGATCTGCCACCGGACGCAGTGCGATCGCCATCGTCGCCAGAGTGTTCGCCGATCTCCTGATCATCGGTCTCTGGGTCCTCTTTCTATCGCTGGTCTTTCTGTCGACGGGGTGGCCGTGGTGGGCGTTCTACGCCGCCTTGCTTCTTGGCGTCGGCGGCTACGTACAGTTCACCGCTGGCTGGCGCTGAGACGGACGACAGTACCAACTGCAGTTATGGACACCTGCTCGAACGACAGTTGTGCCATCAGGCGTGTATTGACCTGCAGTGGCTGCTCTCTTACTCCTCGAGTGCGGCCTCGGCCGGTTCTTCCTCGTAAATGACCTTTTCGAGTGCGTCGAGAAGCGGTTCCGGATTCTCGCGTTGCCAGACGTTCCGGCCAACGGCGAGTCCCTTGCAGCCGGCGTCGACAGCGGCCTCGACGGTCGAGAGGAACTCGTAGTCGGAGACCTTCGAGCCGCCACTCATGACGACTGGCATATCGCCCGCGGCTTTACAGGCGTAGGCCATCGCCTCGGTGCTGCCCGGATACTTGACCTTCGCGACGTCGGCACCGATCTCCAGGGCGAGACGGGTCGCGTACGCGATCGTCGACGGGCTGGTGTCGTTTTTTAGTCCCTGTCCGCGTGGGTACGACCACATCACCACGGGAAGGTCGTGCTCGCGAGACTGTTCTTGGATCTCGCGGAACTCCTCGTACATCTCGACTTCGTGGTTCGAGCCGCTGTAGACGGTGAATCCAACCGCGTCGGCACCGAGGTCGGCGGCGTAGTCGACCGAACAGTTGACCGGCGAATCGGGCTCTCCCATCCAGAGGTTCGACGTTCCGTTGAGTTTACACAGCAGGTTGACGTCGTCCTCGTAGCTCGGATAGTACCCCTCGGCGATTCCTTTCTGGACGGCCATCGCGGTGACGGCGTCGTGTGTCGCCGTCTCGAATACCGTCGACGGATCGAGTTTCTCCGGGACTCCCTCGAAGTCGACGGGCCCGTGCTCTAGCCCGTGGTCCATCGCGAGAATCAGTGATTTGCCGTCACGAACGATCGGCGAGTCGTCGATCGGAATCATTCGGTCCCATCTCCATCAGGATGGTATATATCTCTGCTGATCTTGATTATCTAAATTACTCATTTCAGTAGTAAATGATTGGGTGAGAGCGCCAGCGGTCGTTCCGTGGGTACTCGAAGGGAATCCGTACGGACAGCCCACAAAACGGTATCCACTGATCGGTACGCACACCGTACGAACGTATCATACGGATTAGTGTCCGAAGTCACCGCCGATCGTCGAACCGCTTGGCCGATCGGCGGTAATTGATGACACTAATCCGTATCAGCCGATCAGTTCGCGGGCGTTGTGTCGCCACGTCCGGACGTGTCGCACATCCAGGTCGAGGACGCTGGCGATCGCAACGCCGTCGATTGTCGCCAACCGCTCGGCCGAGACGATGCCTGCTCGGGCCAGCTCATCGGCATCGTCGGGGCCAACCCCCATTACGGCGGTGACGGGCGTGGGTCTCGGGAACGGTCGATCCGCCGGTGTCTCTCGGTCGGCATCCGGCTCGCGAGTTGGTGTGATGTCGAACGATTGCCAGCTCTCGTCTCCGCTGACGGCGACCCACTCGCGTTCGGCGTCGCCGAGACCCCGTACCTCGGTCGATCGCCGATCGAGGTCGCCGTCGTTTGAGAACGACCATGGGAGCGAGAACCGCCGCCGGAGCTTGTCGGCCAGCGGTTCGGCGACGGCAGCATCGAGGAGCATGCGGTAGGAACACTCCCTGCGTGCGACGGCCTCGGGGTCGACGTCGGCCGATTCGAGCGCGGCCCGCTCGTCGGAGTCGAGTTCCGGTTCGACGTCATCCGGCGTCGATCCCATCCCGAACACCAGCGCTATCGCGGATAGTTCGTCACCATCGCCGGTGGCAACCGTTGTTGCTCCGTTGGGATGGTCTCGACCGTCCGTCGCTCCCACGGATCCGCCGTCAGAGCTCTGCCCCGACCTCGACATTCGGGGCGAGCCATCACACTCGATACCGCCCTCGGACTCCCGCTCGGGTCTCCCATCGATCGGCACGGATTCCTTGCTCACGGGACTCACCGGTCGTCCGTAGCTCACACTCGCTCGTCTTGAAACTTCCCCCGTTAGTTGTCAAAAGAAAATATAATATATTCACCATTGATATGACTGGCGACCAGATACCGTTGGGGAACTGACAGCAGCGGGTGTGGAGTCCGGGGATAGCGCGCTTCGGACTCCGTCATACACCTGTCATCTCGAATGAATGCTGGCGGACAGCACTGTGTGAGAATGTGTCGCCAAGTCGAGTGAATCCTATTCATTGACAGTTGCCCGGCAGATGACTATGGGTGGTATCGTAGCCACTGCAAGTCAGCGTATAAAGAGGGTCAGTTGTTACTGTACAACACCGCTCGATCGACGCCGTCATACTGATTGGCGTCATCAATTACCGCCGATCGCCAGTACCGGGTGGGCGATCGGCGGTAACTACGGACACTAATCAGTATCAGGCGATCGGTGGACAGAAGTGGACGGTCATCCGGATCGATTTCCTCACCCACTGGGCTAGCGTCAATCCGGGCGCGGCACGGATCGTGTTCGTACCCGGTCAGGTTGGTAAGCGCGATCCGGACTGTCTCCGGCCGAACGCACCGTCGACCACTACTGCGACCACTCGCCAAGGATCCGCATCGACTGTCCGGTAGATAGCACCGTCTTTTATTTCGCTTCACTATCGTAATAACTGAAACCGTTTACACCTGATTGTACAGCTGTCGTGCGATCAGGTGTACGCTGGCTTTCAGTGGTTACTATATGTGTTCACCAGCTATCACGGCATATGATATCTAGTCCCATCAAAGCAGACCGTGCTGTTCGATACAACCGCAGCCAAAGCGTTTGCAGACACCGATGACACCAGCCACGCAACACGGCGGCGACGATCTAATCGAACTCTCAGCAGCGATCGATCGGATGCACGCGCTCCGATCGACGTGGATGTCACGACTCGGGACCGAGGAGGTACCGATCGATCGAATCGCGGGACGGACGGTCACAGCGCGCATCAGGGCACCGGTCGACATGCCGGCACGGAGCCACGCAACGATGGACGGGTTCGCCTTCGATGCGACCGACGAGTATCCGCTTACGGTCGTCGACCGATCGGTCTTTCCGGAGGACGACCCCCAGCCACTCGAGAGCGGGACGGCAGTCCGGATCGCGACCGGTGCACCGTTGCCACCGGCGGCGAACGTGGTCTGTAAGCGCGAAGATGCGGTCGTCGACGGTGGAGAACTCACGGGGCCGCCTCTGGAGCCGGGTCACTACGTCTACGAACGCGCCAGCAACGTCGCCGAGGGAGAGACGCTGTTCGACGCCGGCGAGCGACTCGGGCCGAAAGACGCGTTGCTCCTCGGCGATCTCGACATCGACGCAGTGACCGTTCACGAACGTTGCTCCGTTGGACTGCTGGCGACCGGGACGGAGATCCACGAGGGGCGCTATCGCGATCTCGACTCGCCGATGCTGGCCGGGCTCGTCCGTGCGTGGGGCCACGACGCGACTTACGAGGGGTCGGTCCCCGACGTCGACGATCGCGTCGAGTCGCGAATCGACGAGTTGGCCCACGAGTACGACGTCGTCATCACGACCGGGGGCACCAGTGTCGGCAAAAAAGACTACGTCATCCGGACGCTCGCCAGCCTCGGCGAGGTTCACTTTCACCGGGTCCGGCTCCGGCCGGGCAAACCGATCGCCGTCGCGACGCTTCCCGACCACGACGCGGTGGCGATTGCCATCCCGGGCAAACCGGTCGGTGCCCATCTGGTGACGACACTCGTCGCCCGTCCGTTCTTTACCGGAGACGCCTCGCTGCCGACGATTCCCGCCAAGATGGAACGTGCCGTCGACATCTCGACGGGCGGCTTTACCTACGCGATCCCGGTGACACTCGACGACGGAGCGGCGATGCCGCTTGGCCACACCGACTCGCCGCTTTCGGTCTACGAGGAGACGTTCGATCCGAGCGTGCTCTCTTCGAGTACCCGCGCGAGTCGGGCCGATGGGATCGTCCTGACCGAAACAGCGCTGGACGCCGACGAACAGGTCGGCGTGGTTCCCCACACCGTTCTCGAACGATGACCGAGGGAGCGTCGAGACCCGCGTCCCGCGACCTCCCGATCGTCGATCCGACCGAGCCGTCTCACGATCGCAAGACTGGGACGGACGATGCGTCCCACAACCGCGGGACTGCAACGGACGACGCGTTTCACAACCGCACAACGACGACCGACGCGTCCACCGACGCCGAGTCGCTGGCAGTTGCCGGTGTCTGTCTCGCCGCCGGGACGAGCAGTCGCTACGGCGGCGACAACAAACTGCTCGCGACGATCGATGGCGAACCGATCGTCCGACACGCCGCCCGAACGCTCGTCGAAAGCGGTGTCGACCCAATCGTCGTCGTCCTCGGTCACGAGGCCGATCGGGTCCGCGACGCAGTCGACAGGCTCCCCGTCGAGACTGTCGAAAACGAGGCGTACGCCACCGGGCAGGCCTCGTCGCTGCGCGCGGGAATCCGGGCAGTCCAACGGTTGGGGAACGATCTCGACGCCGTCGTCGTCTCCCTCGGCGACATGCCGTTCGTCGCTCCCGAGACGATCGACACGCTCGTAACGGCATACGCCGAGACCCTGGGTGACGCGATCGCTCCCGCATACGACGGCGACAGGGGGAATCCGGTACTGTTCGACGCGCGCTTTTTCGAGGTGCTCACCGACGTCGAAGGCGATGTCGGCGGCCGGCAGATACTGCTCGAGAACGATCGGAGCGTGCTCGTCGCCGTCGACGATCCGGGCGTCCGTCGTGACATCGACGTCCCTGGTGATCTGTAACCCGTTTCATCGACGACCGCTGTCTCGTCGTTCGAAGCGGCCACGTTTTGTCGAGTTTTTTGACGATGATCTGTCCGTCCTCGACGTGCCACTCGATGCGGTCACCCCCACCGATATCCGGGAAGTTGCAAACCGGTTTCGGCGCTACCATCAGGTCCGTTTCGGACACCTTCGTGGCTGCAAGCGCCCCCATCGTCGTTTGCCGCCGGAGTTATCTGCCCGATCGCCATCGGTGAGCACCACCGTCAGGCTTACGCCCGCCTTCGGTGTACGCCACGGTATGATCCGCGATCGGATCGAGCGCGTCGGCGTCGTCGGCGCGGGAACAATGGGCAGCGGGATCGCACAGGTCGCCGCAACGCACGGCTACGACGTTCGCATGCAGGATATCCAACAGGAGTTCGTCGACAACGGCTTCGAAACCATCGAGGACAGCCTCACACGACTGGACCACCGCGACGACCTCGACGACGATCCCGAGACGATCCGCGATCGGATCGCAGGAACGACATCGATCGAGACGCTTGCCGACTGTGATTTCGTCGTCGAAGCAGCACTCGAAGAACTGCCGCTCAAACAGGAGATCTTCGCGGACCTAGAGCGGGTGTGTGGGGACGACGTGGTGCTCGCGACGAACACGAGCACGATCTCGATCACCTCGATCGCCTCGGAGCTCGATCGGCCCGACCGCGTCGTTGGACTCCATTTCATGAATCCGGTACCGGTGATGGACGGCGTCGAGGTCGTCGTCGGCGAGAAGACGATCGACGGGGCCGTTGACCTGGCTCACGAGATCGCCGAGCGTCTCGGCAAGACGACCTGGGAGTCCGACGACAAACCCGGTTTCGTCACGAACCGAATTCTTCTGCCCTGGATCAACGAGGGAATTCGCGCCTACGACGAGGGCGTTGCCACGAAAGAAGACATCGACACGGGGATGGAGCTCGGAACAAACGTCCCGATGGGGCCGCTACGGCTCGCAGATCACATCGGGCTCGATATCTGTCTGCACGCCTCCGAGACGCTCGAAACGGAACTCGGCGATCGGTACAGGCCGGCATACCTGTTGAAACGAAAGGTCGAGGCGGGCGATCTCGGCAAAAAGAGCGGCAAAGGGTTCTACGAGTACGACTGAGACGGATGATGACACTACTCCGTATGAGGGGAGCGTCGCCCGCCGGCACACGATTCTCTCGTGGACGGGACGAGCCGACGGCATCCCCAGCATCTCCATTCTATCTCTACGCAGCGAGAGAATCCCGCCCTTTAGCGC
>LKMJ01000290.1_pt1 | contig 35559 bp, 33 predicted proteins | sample 643391 | NCBI WGS metagenome assembly LKMJ01 (sample SAMN04112250, study PRJNA286221) | soda lake metagenome | biome: soda lake; feature: Kulunda Steppe; material: water; isolation source: sample PL-Br10 brine of Picturesque Lake | place: Russia: Kulunda steppe | collected 2010-07 | reverse complement strand
TTGTAGCACCTGACTTAGAAGCAACTAATGGTGTAATTCACGGAATTGATCAGGTATTACTTCCGACTGAATTCAGAGTTGCTGTGCAGGGACCAAGTTTGGTAGAAGTAGCTCAGGATGCCGGAAATTTTGAAACTATTATAGACCTGGCAGAAATGGTAGGCCTTACAACAACTCTTCAGTTTTTAGGACCATTTACAGCTTTTGCCCCAACCGATGAAGCTTTCGACGCACTATTTGAAGAAGTTGATCCATCTACACTTACAGGTGAACAAATAGCTTTTATTCTTACATATCACGTGCTTTTTGATGAAGTTCTTTCAACCGATCTCGGCCCTCAACAAGCAGTTCCTACAGCAGCTGAAGAGCTTGTATACATCACAGCCGACGATGACGGAGTGGTTGTAAATGGATCATCCAATGTAATTCAGGCAGATATAACTGAACCAACCAATGGAGTAATCCACGCTGTAGACCAGGTACTTCTTCCAAATGCATTCCTGAATATTGTTCAGGCTGCAGCTAAAAATTACGATCTCACACAGCTCGTGGGAGCAGCTTCACAATTCCCAGACATTGTAGAGCTGTTAATGAGTGAAGGTCCATATACAGTATTTGCTCCCAATAATGATGCATTTGCTGACATTAGTGAAACCGTTGATGGATTGAGTGAAGAGCAGATCAGGGAAGTTTTAACCTATCACGTTATTGAGGGTGAAATTCTTTCAAGTGATCTTGAAGCTTCACAAACAGTAACTACACTGAACGGACAGGACCTGGAAATTACAGTTTCTGACGGAACCGTTACAATTACTGCAGAAGGATCAACTGCAACGGTAGTAACAGCCGATGTCCAGACAAATAATGGTGTTATACATATCATCGAAACTGTTCTGATTCCCGAACTGTAAAATTGCTGTTCAAAATTAATTACAAAAAGGCAGCTTTAATAAGCTGCCTTTTTTTTTATTTATAACAAATTGAATACCACTTCTTTTTCCCAAAAGTTCTCTCCATCTTATACATCTTGAAATTTAGATTATTAACTTTATACCCTTCAATAAACTCACCAGGTCCATCTGTACAGTACCGGTTTTTTTTGAACCCAATGTGGTTTTCCAGGATATTGAATTCTCATGTTCACAAGTGGCCAAAACATTTTTTGATAAATTCTTGACGGATAAATATACTCGGATATACCTTCAGCCTGATCCAGAACTCCGTTTTTGTTCAAAATCAATTTTCCTTTCCACCGCTGGTAAAAAGGTCCGTCATCGAGCAATTTATCTTTTTGGATGAATACCTCAGTTTCCTTGCCGGCAAAATCAATAGAACGTGCCGTTTTCAGACCAAAAGAATTAAACCCTTTATTTTCCAATTCCGGGTGTTCATTTAATGGTAAAACATTTCCATTGTCAGAAATCATCCAGGCTTTTTTATCCCATGTCCCGCTCCTATTCATCAGGTAATAAAGAATTGTCTCATTTTTTGTGTGATACCGCCCCCAGTACCATTCTGTAAAACTATCTTTCATCGGTTCAAAACCAATATTATGGTCATGATAACCGGTACCTTTAAACTCAATCTTTTCCGGCTTATAGCCAGATATTTCTATGTTCCCTTCTACTTTACATTTTGGCTGAACTAAATTCCAGGTATGCTGAGAGGAGTCTGGATCATTTTCATCATCAATCAACTGTAAGCCATCTATTTTTTCAGAACGAAATGTCAGGTTAGCCTTTATTGCATCTCCGTTAGGCAGAAACTGGTTTAACATGATATGATAATTTATCTCTGAACCGGTATTTTTACCTTCAAAAAAATTATTCCCTACCTTTCCTGATGGAGCATCTACTCTAAATCCGGCCTCATCTTTGTGAAACTCCCGAAGTGAATAAAATATCGGTTCATCCTGCTTATAAACAGATATACTTATAGCCGGATAAAATTTTGCAATATTTTTTTCTCCCGATTCAATAGAACGTATATACCTTCTGGAAAATGGGTTACCTTCGTAAAATATAATTACAAAACTATAGCCATTTATTTCCATGGCATCGAAATACCACCATTCGTAACTGCCGGGTTTTGGTTTTTGAGTTTGAGTATCTTTACTGAAATCAGATATAATTTTCATAATCAGGCTGAATGACTATACTTCGCAAATCGTTTCTTTCTACTGAAACACATAATGAAAAATCTCTGAATGATTGACGAAATTCTCGTTTGGCTGCTGCTTTTTGCACTTTTATATCTGCTCGTAACTTCCGTTGTACTGTTAAGAAACCGGTTCGATTTTACTCCACTCGTACAAAATAGCGCAGATGATAAAAACGACCTTAAAATATCTGTTTGTATACCCGCCCGCAACGAAGAATCCACAATAGGCACTCTACTTGATTCTTTACTGAATCAGAACCGGCAGAATTACGATATCCATGTTTTAGATGATCAGTCTGAAGATAATACGCAATCCATATTGCAATCATATAAAGAAAAATATCCTGAACTTCTTTATGTGCATAGCGGAAAACCCAAACCGGATAAATGGCTGGGAAAACCCTGGGCCTGTAATCAGCTGGGGGAATTATCAGATGGTGAAATTATTGTTTTTCTTGATGCCGACACCACCCTTCAGCCTGATGCGCTTAGCGGAATAGCTTCATCATTTAAAAAATATCGGCTTGATATGCTCACCGTCTGGCCAAAGCAAAAATTGATGACATTCTGGGAAAAAACCGTTATCCCACTTATTTACTATAGCCTCCTTACACTTTTACCTGCCATTTATGTGTACAGATCACCGAGGTGGATGCCCGGATTTTTGAAAAAATATTTCGATCCAAAATTTGCCGCTGCATGCGGTCAGTGCATTGCATTTAAAAGGAAAAGTTACGAACAGATTGGGGGACATAAATCTGTCAAAAAGAAAGTTGTTGAAGATGTGGAGCTTGCAAAAATTGTCAAGAAAAGAGGTTTGACCATGAGAATGTTTAATGGGATGGGAACAATTTCATGCAGGATGTATGAAAATCAACGGGAAATGCTACAGGGATTGAGGAAAAATTTCCTTGCCGGTTTTGGCCATTCCATACCGCTTTTTCTGTCTGCCGCACTTCTTCATCTGGTCGTTTTTGTGCTGCCATTTATCACTATTATCACTTCTTTTATTTCCGGTAACATTGTGCTGTTTTATTTATCTGTGGCTTCGGTAACTATCATTCTGTTACACAGGCTCATTTTATCAATATGGTTTCGCTGGGATCCGATTTTTAGTTTTACCCACCCTTTAGGAGTATTGTGGTTTCAACGGCTGGGACTGATTAAACTATCGGATTTTTTTACAGGCCGTTCATCTACCTGGAAAGGCAGAAAGGTGTGAAAATTAGCATTCAGCATTTGTTTATCTTAACTAAAAGTCTCATCATACTATTGTGATATGGACGAATTAATTAATAAATATCTTCGATACCTGGAAGTTGAGAGAAATTCATCAGAACACACGATTATTTCCTACAAAAATGACCTTCACCAGTTAAAAACCTTTGTGTTAAAAACCTTTGGGAAAGAAAGTGAAGAGTTTGACGTTTCTTCAATAGACAGACTAACTATCAGACTTTGGCTCGGCGAACTAACCGAGCTTGGGATGGCCAGAAAGACAATAGCAAGAAAAGTGGCTTCAACGAGATCATTTTTTAAATACTGTTTTAAACGCGGATTTATCAACAAAAATCCGGCTCATCTTCTCATAATCCCAAAAAATGAGAAACGACTTCCAAAAACAGTTCAGCCCGAGGAAATTGAAGAAATGATGAAGCTTGCTGATGGCAATACGCCTGAAAAAAGACAAGACAAGGCAATTCTCGAACTTTTTTACACTTCCGGCATGCGATTGTCTGAGCTGATTGGTTTAAACATCAGAAATCTTGACTTTTCAAAACATCAGGTAACTGTTTTGGGAAAAGGCAATAAACAGCGAACTATACCACTTGGAAACAAAGCAATCACAGCCTGCAAACTTCACCTTCAAACCCGTAAACAATTTTTAACGAAAGAAAGTGATTCTGAAGATAAAAAAGCTCTGTTTCTTGCAAAAAATGGAAAGCGAATTTATCCAAAAAAGGTACGCCGGATGGTTAAAAAATACCTTATGCAAACAAGTGAAGTTACTCAGAAAAGCCCACATGTATTGCGGCACAGTTTTGCTACACACATGCTCGACTCGGGAGCCGATATTCGTATTATAAAAGAATTCTTAGGCCATGCTAATTTATCTTCAACCCAGGTTTATACGCATGTAAGTGTTGAACGATTGAAAAATATTTATAAACAAGCCCATCCAAGGGCAGAATTAAAATCCTAAAATGGAGTAAACATGAAAACCACTTTCACAGCGAGACATTTTGATTGCAGTCAGGATCTTAAAGAGTTTAGTTTAAGCTCGGTAGAAAAAATTGAACAGTTCTTCGATAATATCATTGTATGTGATGTTATTTTGAGACCGGGACAGGATGACGACAATCCATCCATTGCAGATTTAAATGTCAAAGTTCCCAAAAAGCTGATTAACGTGACGGAAGAAGCACCCACCTACGAACAGGCAATCGGTGCCGCAGTTGATAATGCTGTACGTCAGTTAAGAAAGTATAAAACCAAGCACTTTGAACATCAGTAAACCATGATATTATAACTGAAGCTCCTGATACGAGCTTCAGTTTTTCTTTTCTTAATCTTTCTATTAAAAGTCTCATGTCTGATAATAATTACGAAGCAATTCCCGCCCGCGAAAATATTGAAGTTTCAACTTTATTAGAACAACTGAAAAAGAACTTACAAATTGATCTGAAATTTGTAATCGGAAAATCCTTTGCTTCCAAAAAGTTTGTTACAGAAGCAGATTTACACCGCCCCGGGTTAGCGCTTGCTGGCTATGTAGATCTTTTTACATATCAGCGTATTCAAATTATCGGGAATACTGAGTGCAATTTTTTAGAAAATCTATCAGAAAAAGAGAGAATAGAATCGTTTAAGCGATTAGTTTCGTTTGATATACCAGTCATAATATTAACGGACAACAATAAATTAGATAAGAAACTTTTACAAATTGCCAAAAACAATAAAGTTCCTGTTTGCAGCACAGACGTCAGAACAACCAAGTTTATGTTTATGCTGCGAGACTTTCTTGAAGATTATTTTGCTGTTCAAACAGTTCTTCACGGTACAATGGTAGATGTATATGGAATCGGAATTCTTATAAGCGGTAAATCCGGCCTTGGTAAAAGTGAAGTTGCACTCGACCTTATTGAACGGGGACATCGCCTGGTTTCAGATGATGTAGTTATGCTCACTAAAAAAGGTAACACACTTTTGTCATCAGCAACGGAAATGAATAAGCACTTTATGGAAATTCGAGGCCTGGGTATCATCGATGTTATGTCGATGTTTGGTATACGATCAATTCGTTATCAAAAAAGGCTGGAAGTGGTACTTGAACTATCTCTCTGGGACGAAACAAAAGATCTTAATCGAACAGGCCTGAACAACGATACTACAGAAATACTGGATACCAAAATACCTCTAATTCATCTGCCGATAACACCAGGTAAAAACATTACTGTAATTGCTGAAGTTATAGCTATGAACTATTTACTAAAACACTACGGTTATGATTCAGCCAAGGCATTTCAGGACAAAATTCGCAAACATATTGCAGAAAAGAAATCAGGTTCTGATATGCCAAGAAGAGCCGTAGAGTATTTTGAAGGGGACTTTGAGTAATATTTAAAGTTTTATTGCTCAACTTTTATTTTTTATGAAATTTTGGTAGCTTTACCAAGCTAAAATCTACCTGCTATTGCTCTTATGAAAAACAACAAAAAATTCTATTATGATTCGGAAAGATGCGAATTTGTACCCGTATCTCATGATAGAAACAAAAAACTGTTGCATTCCTTCTCTTTTTGGTTCATAAACAGCATTGTAGTCGCAATTGTTGGACTAACAATTTTAGTTAATACTGTCGGCTCACCTGCTGAAATTGCTCTTAAAGCAGAAAACCAGGCACTTCTCGAGCAACTTAAAGTGACTGAAAAATCCATTCAGTCTATTGAAGAACAGCTGGAATCTATTGCAGAATTAGATAATGAATTGTACAGATCGGTATTAGGGCTCGAACCCATTCCAGCAGATGAACGCATGGCAGGTATTGGCGGCAGTGATATCTACTCAGATTTCGATTATTATAGTCTTGATACATCTGAATTGTTAAGAAATACAGCATCAAGATTGGATGTTATAGAACGAAGAATCGGTATACAAAAACTTTCGCTCGAAGAGATCAAGCATTCATATAATGAGAATCGTGATAAAATGACAAACCTGCCTGCTATTAAACCTGTTAATGGTATTATCCTAAGTGGGTTCGGTATGAGGCAACATCCGGTTTTAAAATACCGCAGAATGCATGAAGGAATAGATTTAAGAGCCGATGTAGGTACAGAAGTTTATGTCACAGGGGATGGAGTGGTAACGCACAGTGGACGTAAAGGGGCTTATGGAAATCTTCTTGAGGTAGATCATGGATTTGGATTTGTAACCCGCTATGCGCATTTATCCGGATTTGCTAACAATATACGCCCCGGTACAAAAGTTACTCGTGGCCAAAAAGTAGCCTATACAGGAAACACGGGTCTTAGCTCTGGTCCTCATCTCCACTACGAAGTGTTAAAAAATAACAGACCCGTAGATCCGCTCACTTATATGGTTTCAGACATCTCACCTGAAGAATATTTAATGTATAAGCGAATGAATGAACAAGAATCAGATTTAATCTCATTTTCTGATTAGCTGATATTCATTAAGCTTATTAACATTAAAGGATTTTTTAAATATCTCTGATAGTTCTCACTCTCCTATACATGCTATCTAAAAGTAGTCTTAGTACAAACTGATATTACTTTTCTGCTTTCTCTTGTTTTTTATCTGATTTTTTTTCCGTGCCGTTTACTGTCTCATAATCAAATTTAAACCCTTTTTTCCGGATAGTCTCGATGTAAGGGTAATCGGTGTGCTCTCTCATCTTTTTTCTCAGATAGCTTATGTACACATTTATGTAATTCGTTTGTGTATCAAAATCATTTTCCCAAACGTTTTTAGCAAGTTCATCCTGTGATAATACACGCCCCCGGTTTTTGGCAAAATAAACAAGTAAATCAAATTCGCTGTTTGTAAGCTGTACTTCCGAGCCGTTGATAATTGTTTCTCTTTCAAGTAAATCAATTTCAAGTTCACCGCAGCGTATTTTCCTTTCTCCACCTTGTTTACTTCTTCTGTTTAAAACTTCGAGACGAGCAAGAAGTTCATCAATTTCGAACGGTTTAGTCAGATAATCATCTGCACCCACTTTTAGTACTTTTACCTTTACATCTGTTTCATGTTCGGCAGAAAGTACCAAAACAGGTGTTTCAACACCTTTTTCACGAATACTTGCACATACATCATAGCCATTGCCGTCCGGCAAACGTAGATCAAGTATAATTATATCAAATTGTTTTTGAGTAGCAATCTCTTCCCCTGTTTTGGCGGTATCTGCAAATTCAACGGTATTACCGTGCTTTTCAAATATTTTACCCAACAAAACACGTAGTGTAGGATCATCCTCAACTACAAGGAGATTTAATCCGGTAACTTTTTCTTCTTTATTAGTCATAGTCCCTGTTTTTTAAATGAATTTCTTTAACTTGTGAGAAATTTCTATAAATGATAATACCCTCTCTTTTCAAGCCAGTTTAAGATTTCATCGAAATATGTTTTTTCTAACTTATGCCCTGCCTGAACCAACACAAAATCAGACTTGACATTATGATTTCTTAATAAATTAATTTCATCATTTTGAGGTTCATAATCAACACTTTTATCATTTTTACCGTGAAGTGCTAAAATTTGAAGATGTTGAATGTTATCCCAATTATTATTAAGTACTTCTGTTTTTATTCTTGCCCCAACAACAATCAATTCGTTCACATGTTTCCATCTGGTCAAAGAAAAATAACCGGCAAGATACCCACCCATCGAATAACCAAACAGACAAATTCTACTTACATTTATATGTGTTAATAGTTTATCAACAATCTCCTGAACAAACTCAGAGCTTATTTCAAGTGATTTTATAAACTGCCCCCTGTTACCGTCATACAGATACCAAGCCCTGCCCCAATCCGATACATTTTTGTTTCCCTTTTTATCATATAACGGATAAGGTCCCTGAATAAAAAGATGATAGGCAGGAATTTTAATGAGTGGTTTGCAAAGCTTTTTAAACAACTTATTATTTTGACCAAAACCGTGCAGATAAATTATTAAAGGTTTTTTATCACCTTTTGAACCAACCTCTATAAGTTCGTATGGCACTTCAATTTTAAACGATGTTTTACCTGATACTAAAACATCTTGCTTACTGCTATTCATATATCAACTTTAAGAAAATAATTCAGAAAGAATATATCGTATAAGGTTAAACAAAACTAACCTAAATAGTTTTAACTATAAATCAAATTAACAGTTTTACAAATCTTTCGTTTACTTTTCTCAATAAGAAACCGACTTCAGTACAAGACCGTGCGGCGGAGCAGAGTGTCCTTTTTTTTCTTTTTCTTCAGGTTTAAGAAGATCTTCAAATTCCTGAGTTGAAATCTCATGTTGGCTGACCTGAACCATTGTCCCGACCAGTCTCCTCACCAAATGCCGTAAAAATCGATTTCCTTCGATTTCAAAAACAAATCCCTGATCTAATTTTTTCCACCGGCTGGTTTTGATAGTGCATAGTGTTGTTAAATATTTATCCTGTGGAGGTTTGCAAAAGTTAATAAAATCGTTTTCACCCATTATCAAATCAGCACAATAATGAAGTTTTTCTTCTTCTATATCACCAGGTACATACCACGCATAACGTCTCTGTAGCGGAGACTGCCGGGTAATTATACGGTATTGATACCTTCTGGCAATTGCATTAAATCGTGCATGAAAATTAAAATCTGTTTTTACAGCACTTAAGAGCGCAACATCTCTTGGCAGGATTGAATTAATTGCGCGTAAAATTCTATCGTGTTCAAATGTATCCGGTAAATCGGCGTGCGCAGTCTGCTGAAGTGCATGAACTCCAGAATCAGTCCTCCCCTGGCCTGCTATCGCTATATTTTTTTGATATAAACTGAAAAATGAATCTTCTATTACACCCTGAACAGTTCGTGTTCCCGGCTTTTGACGCTGCCATCCCTTAAAATCGGTTCCGTCAAATTCAAAAGTCAGCTTCCATCGGGTTATACTCATATTAAAACCGAAAACTGATGTTGGCAACCACACCCTGCTCATCTCCGCTGATTGGTATTAGCGTTAGATCAGGCATATTGGATTTATTTCTGGCACGGTTAAAGGCACTGACGCCGCTTATCACACGATTGGCTACCATTAAACTGATAAGCGCGGGGAGTTGGTTTCGAAGACGGTCTCGGTTAGAACGCATACTTGCAAATTCTCTCCGGTCTTCACTGCTATTCCATTTCCAGCGATTTTCCGGTATATCTTCAATTAATCGGTTCCAATTTCGAGTTCTTAACTGGTGATCATTGTATTCAGCAAGTGAATTAAACTCTCCGATAGCCAAAATAAATGATCTGTCTTTCCCGGCGATGTCCACTCCGGCCCTCAAATTAGATAGTGTTGAATAATGCTCTTCGAGATAGTTTGTACGGGCACTTAAACCAAAATAAGAGGCCACAAATACTACCTCGGCAGCAAGATGAACCTGTCCCCTTTCCCAATCGGATTTATCAACGTAGTGATGTCCCCAGCCTGGCATTACAAGAGATCGTAAAAAGGCATTTCCGGGGTTGGGGTCGTCTTGTGCATACACTTCAGTTGAAAACAGACAGAATAATATCCCGATGATTAAAAAAAGAAAAATGATCTGTTTTGTGATGAATTTCATACATCAGGAATATAAACAAGAGTGCGGATAAGATGAATTCTTAATTAAAAGGTTTGATAGGGGGAAGTTCATTTTCATTTTTATTAAACCAAAAAAAAGCGTCTTCCCGTAGCCGGAAAGACGCTTAATAATCATTTCAGCAATAAACTGCTTTATTTACTCGCCATCGCCATCCTGTGGAATGAGAGCTTTTCTTGAGAGACGTAATTTACCGCCGTGCTCAACTTTAAGAAGTTTAACTTCAATTTCCTCACCTACAGAAAGAACATCTTCCACGTTTTTAACGTGGCTGTGATTCAGTTCTGAGATATGAAGCAGACCTTCTTTTCCGGGCACTATTTCTACAAATGCACCGTACTCTTTAATCGCTTTTACAGTTCCTTTGTAGGTTGCTCCTTCATCGAGCTGACCGGCTACGGCCTGAACCCGTTTCTTGGCAGCTTCCGCTTTTTCAAGGCTGTCGGCAGAGATTGTAATTTGCCCTCTTCCCTCTTCATCTTCCTCGATCCAGATTTCTGTATCGGTTTCTTTTTGAAGAGTTTGAATTACTTTACCGCCCGGTCCAATCACGGCACCAATGCTGTCACCATCAATAGTCATTCTCACAAACTGCGGAGCGTACTCAGAGATGGCATCTTTAGGTTTGGAAATGGTTTCAGCCATTTTTCCGAGAATATGCATTCTGCCTTTGTGAGCCTGCTCAAGAGCTTCTTCAAGAATTTCGAAGCTAATTCCCTGAACTTTCATATCCATCTGGGTAGCTGTAATACCATCAGCCGTACCGGCAGTTTTGAAGTCCATGTCTCCCATAAAATCTTCTTCTCCCTGAATATCGGAAAGAACTACAGTATTGTTATCGCCCACAATCATACCCATTGCAATTCCTGCAACCGGTTTTGGAAGCGGAACACCTGCATCCATCATCGCCATTGATCCACCACAAACGGATGCCATAGAAGACGATCCGTTTGATTCGGTAATGTCTGATCTTACACGGATAACATACCCAAACTCATCGAAGTCTGGCATAACCATTTTCAGGGCACGTTGTGCAAGATGGCCATGACCAATTTCCCGGCGTCCGGGCCCGCGCATAAAACCTGCCTCTCCCACACAGTATGGAGGAAAGTTGTAATGCAGCATGAATGTCTGATCTTCTTCATGAAAAAGCGTATCAACACTCTGAGCATCGCGTTTGGTACCCAAAGCTACAGATACAAGTGCCTGAGTTTCACCGCGTGAAAATATTGCAGAACCATGGGCTCTTGGCAAATATCCAATCTGAGTCCAGATATCACGGATATCTTCCGGAGTTCTTCCATCAATTCGTTTTCTGCTTTCAAGAATCATATTTCGAACAGCATCTTTTACCATATCACCAAAAATTGATGATATTTCTGCTCCGCTCTCTTCATACCCTTCTTCAGCAGTAATGGCTTCTTTAATTTCTGCTTTCAATTCGCTTGTAGCTTTTCCGAACTCTTCTTTACTGAGCCCTTGCGCAACAATATTTTTGAGTTTATCGCCAACATGTCCGGCAATTTTATCTGTTAGATCGGTATTTGGTTCAGGCGATGTAAATTCACGCTTTTCAACACCGAATTCGTTTCTGAGTTCTTCTTGAAATTCACACAGCTTAACAATGGCTTTATGGCCTTCTTTCACGGCTTCAAGCATCTCTTTTTCGCTGATCTCTTTCATATCACCTTCGATCATGATCACGCTTTCAGCAGTACCGGCTACAATCAGGTCCATGTCACTTTTTTCAAGCTCATCGATAGTTGGGTTGATGACTATTTCTCCATCAATTCTACCCACTTTAACTTGAGACATTGGTCCGTCGAACGGAATACTTGAAATATGAGTAGCTGCTGATGCACCGAATGCACCTAATACGTCTGCCTGGTTTTGGCCATCTGATGAATAAACCTGGCAAATAAACTGTGTTTCATTCACATAACCTTTAGGAAATAGTGGTCGCAAACTACGGTCAATTAACCGGCTTGCAAGAGTCTCGCCGTCAGAAGGGCGCCCTTCTCTTTTCATAAATCCGCCCGGGAATTTACCGGCTGCGGTAAAACTTTCTCTCAAGTCAACAACCATCGGGAAAAAATCTTGTCCCGGCTTTGGTTCTCTGGCACTAACAACTGTGCAAAGCACCATTGTATCACCCATTCGTACCATAACTGCACCATCGGCTAATTTAGCAAGGCGTCCGGTCTCAACCGAAAGCGTTTTACCCGGTGCAAATTCTACACTTCTAAAATCTTCTTTCATAATAATTTATCTATTGTTTTTTTCTTTCGTCGACTATCCTTTTGTAAAGCATATCAAACAAATACCGGATTAGCTTTAGAGTGGTATTTGAGGATATAAAAAAAGGGTGCGCCGGTTAGCGTACCCTTGAGAAATGCTTATTTTCTGATACCGAGTTCTTTGATAAGCTCTCGGTATTTTACGATATCGTTATCGCGAAGGTAATTTAGAAGTCTCCTTCTTTTACCTACCATTTTCAATAATCCTCGGCGTGAGGAATGATCTTGTTTATTATCACTTAAATGACCAGTGAGATCATGAATTCTTGCTGTCAGTATTGCGATCTGCGCTTCTGTTGATCCAGTATCTTCAGCAGATTCGCCATGCTTTTTTATAATTTCTCGTTTCTTTTCTTGTGTTATGCTCATTTCAAATATTTAACTGTTCTTTTTTAAAAGCTTATATCATTCAAAAATAAGCTTATTTCGTTTGTTTTGCAATATTTGGTTGAATGTTCTTTAATAGATTTTTAGCAGTCTCCTTATCATTAGTTAGCTGCTTTTTAATTTCATCTATTCCTTTAAATTTTTGTTCATCACGTATCCGATCTGCAAACTGAATCTGAACCATTTTTCCATATATATTTTCATTAAAATCGAAAATATTTACTTCCAATGTTTTCGTTTCACCATCAAATGTTGGGCGAATACCTATGTTCATCATTCCCTGATAATACCTGCCATCTACCCTGATCCAAACTGCATAAACACCATTTTTAGGGATTATCTTTTTTTTGCTTTCAGGCTCAATATTCGCTGTTGGAAAACCAATTTTCTTTCCTCTTTTTTCTCCATGAACAACTCTGCCGTGTAGTATATAAAATCGGCCCAGAAATGTAGAAGCAAGCTGCATATCACCCTCATTTTGAATAGCATTTCTGATAGCTGTGCTGCTGACGGTTTTATCGTCCACCTCCTGCTTTGATACTATCTGAGAATTAAAACCAAGCTCATTCCCCAATCTTTGAACGGTTTCTATTGTTCCTTCCCTGTTTCTGCCAAACTGATGATCATAACCGATGATAAACTTCCCAACTCCAATTTTCTCCCAAATAATATCTCTAACAAACTCTTCGGAAGTCAGCAGCGAAAAGTCTCTGTCAAAAGGAATAACTACCATCTCATCTACTCCAAGATCTGCCAATAATTCACTTCTTTCATCGAGCGTGCTTAGCAGCTTAATACCGGCTTTTCCGGGGTTTATGATCTCTCTCGGATGGGGATCAAAGGTAACAATAACACTTCTCGAATCGCTTTTATCGGCCTGCTCAATCACTCGATTAATCAGCACTTTATGACCGGCATGAACTCCATCAAATGTACCTACGGTTAATACCGTATTTAGATTTCTATTTACATCTTTAAGGTGCGTAATTATCGGCATTATAATTGCTGTTCGTTTATAATAAAATCAATGTACAAGATCGTTGCATACTTGTTGAAATTCCTGGACACCTAAAGCATTTTTCACGTGAAAATGACCAATTTCTGTTCTTATCAACTGTGTTAAATGAGCATGGCTTCCAAGAGCAATTCCAAGATCGTGTGCCAAAGAGCGTATGTAAGTTCCTTTTCCGCATTTAACCCGAATTTTTAAATCAGGTAATGAAGAATCCATAATCTCTATACTGTCTATCTGTACTGACCTGGGCTGAACTTTAATTTTTTTTCCCTTTCTGGCTAATTTATACAAGCGTTGCCCTTTCACTTTAATAGCAGAATACATTGGTGGAATCTGCGAAATATTCCCAGTAAAATCATTTTCGATAATCGTTTTTATTTTACCAAGGGTGATATGCTCCCAGCTTGATTCATTATCAGGCTCTGTAGCTGCATCATAGCTTGGCGTAGATGCTCCGAATCTTACAGTAGCTTCATAAGTTTTTGGCAAATCCTGAAACTGAGAAATGCTTTTTGTTGCCCTGCCAGAACATAATATTAACAATCCGGTAGCCAGTGGATCTAAAGTACCTGCGTGCCCCACTTTTTTTGGCGGTATTCTGTTTCTCACAAAACTAACCACATCAAAGCTGGTCCACTCAAGTGGTTTATTCATCAATATTGCCGCACCCGATGTAAATAAATTCACATTAAAATGATTCCCTGTATTCTGATCAAAAACGGGAAGTTCAGTTAATGGGATGGCTTTTGCCATAGATCAGCAAATTTCAGGCTTCTGATTTGTTATCGGGACTATTTTCATCCCCATCGGCTTCACTACTTTCAGACCTGGCCTTGGCAAACAGTTTCTCCATTTTATTTACATATTCAGCCGTATCATCTTCGTAAAACAGAAGTTCAGGGATTCTCCGAACCTGATTCCTTATTTTTGATGCCAGTTCGTACCGTATCTGATCCTGATGGTCATCAATATATTTATAGATTGGTTGTACATCTCTGTTGGGTGAAAACACGCTCAGGTAAACTTTAGCAATTGAAAGATCTTCCGTCATACGAACCCTGGTAACTGTAATAAACGTACCGCTCGGCTGATAACTTTGCTGAAGAATAAAACCGAGGTCTTTCTGTATTACTGAACTAAGTCTCTCTGTTCGAATACTCATAACGATTGTTTTGGAAGTTTAAATTTCAAAGATCTCAGAAATTTTATCTGAACCGGAAGAAACGTTTAATTACTGCAAGTTTACTTACCTGGCGTCTTCGAGCTTACGTTTGGTTTCAGTGATTGTATAGCTCTCAAGCTCATCGCCAACTTTAATATCATTAAAGTTTTCAATACTAATACCGCACTCATAACCAGACTGAACCTCTTTTACATCATCTTTGAAACGTTTCAGGGAATCGATTTTGCCTTCATAAATTACAACACCGTCACGAATAACCCTTATAGGATCATTTCTGTGAACTTTTCCTTCTGTGACGTAACAACCAGCAATTGTACCGACTTTTGAAACTTTAAATACTTCACGTACGGTAACAAGCCCTCTCATTTCTTCTTTAACCTCAGGTCTTAACAGACCTTCGAGAGCATCGTGTACTTCATCAACCGCATCATAAATAACGCTGAACAGCCTTACATCAATGCTCTCTTCCTCGGCAAGTTTTCTTGCAGGAGAAGTTGGGCGTACCTGGAAGCCAATAATGATTGCGTCTGATGCGGAAGCAAGCAAGACATCAGATTCTGTAATTGCACCTGAACCGGTATGTATGATATTTACAGAAACCTCTTCGGTACTGAGTTTCTGAAGCGCTCCGGAGAGAGCTTCGATGGAACCATCCACATCGGCTTTGATAATGATATTGAGCTCAGATACTTCACCAAGCGCCATACGTCTTGAAAGATCATCTAATGTGAGATGCTTCACTCTTCTGAGTGATTGTTCCCGTCTGATCTGCTGACGCTGATTTGCAATTTCCTTTGCAATTTTTTCGTCTTTTGGAACTATTAATCGGTCACCCGCCTGAGGAGTATCATCAAAACCTGTTAACTGCACCGGTGTTGACGGGCCTGCTTTTTGAAGTCGTTTTCCATGTTCATTTTCCATTGCTCGAACCCGTCCATAAACCGGTCCGGCTACAAATGGATCTCCCACTTTCAGTGTTCCATTCTGTACTAAAATATTTGCAACAGTACCTTTTCCTTTATCTACTCTTGATTCCAGCACAATTCCCTGGGCAAGTCGGTCAGGATTTGCCTGCAGCTCCATCAGCTCAGCTTCAATCAATACTTTTTCAAGCAATTCATCGATTCCTTCACCTGTTTGCGCTGATACTTCTGCAGACTGATTTTGTCCACCGTACTCCTCAACAATAACACCTTGTTCGGATAGCTGCTGTTTAATTTTATCAGGGTTAGCGCCAACCTTATCCATTTTATTTATCGCCACAACAATTGAAACACCTGCTGCTTTTGCGTGATTTATCGCTTCAATCGTTTGGGGCATAACTGCATCATCAGCAGCAATTACGAGAATTACAATATCTGTAGCTTGAGCTCCACGGCTTCTCATAGCCGTAAAAGCTTCGTGACCAGGAGTGTCAAGAAATGTAATTTTCTTTCCTGAGTCTGTTTTCACTTCATAGGCACCCACGTGCTGCGTAATGCCGCCGGCCTCACCCGCTGCAACTTTTGTTTTACGGATGTAATCAAGGAGAGAAGTTTTTCCGTGATCAACGTGTCCCATTACGGTAATAATTGGTGAGCGGGGCTCCAGATCTTCTGGATCGTCTTCTTCCAGAACAATCTCATCCTCAATCATCTCTTCAGCATCCACAAACTCAACATCGAAACCGTACTCGTCTGCAACAAGCTCTATTGTGGCTGCATCAAGCCTTTGATTGATAGAAACCATCATACCAAGACTCATACAGGTTGTAATAACGTCTGTCGGTTTAACCTCAAGCTCATCAGCAAGATCACTGACAGTAATAAATTCTGTTACTTCGAGAACCTGATGCTCAAGATCTTCCATATCCTGCTGCTGGGCAAGTTCCTCTTCTCTCTCCTCCTTGCGCTGTCTTCTGCGTTTTTGACGGCGGCTTCCAACCGTTTCACCACTCTGCATTTTCTGCATCGTTTCGCGCATTTTCTTCTCTACATCCTCTTCATCAACTTTAGACTTGCGCTTGGACTTTTTCTTTTTAGGCTTTGAAGATGATTTATCGCTCTCTTTTTTCTTTGTTTTCTTCTTTTGAGAATCATCATCGTCGTCTTTACGATCTTTACGACGCTTTCTTGTTTTTCGTTTTTTGCGGGGTTCACGGGAGAATTCAACTTTTCCGACTACTTTCGTTCCAGTGAGTTTCCCGGCACGTCCTTTTATAGTCTCCTCATCTTCAACCTCTTCCTCAGGCTCATCTTCATCGCTCTTTACATCTTCAGCTTCAGATTGCTCAGGTTCTTTCTCTTCTTTTTTATCGGCTTCTTTATCAGCTTTCTTCTCTTCTTTTTCTTTGGCTTCTTTTTTTACTCCATGCTCTTCCTTCTCAGGCTTCTCAGCAACATCCTCTTCAATTTCTTCTGCTTCAGTATCTTTATCAGCTACTTTTTGCTCAGGTTCCTTTTCTTCTTTCTTTTCAGTTTTTTCAATTTGTTCTTCCTCATCCGATTCTACCAGTTCTTCATCTTTTTTCGGCTCGGACGGTTTTTCTTTCTTCTTCTCTTCTTCTTTTGGTTTGGGCTTTTCTTCTTCAGGTTCAGACTTTTTCTCAGTAGTCTCTTTTTTTGCTTTCGGCTCTTCCTGTGGCTCTACTTCTTTCGTTTCTTCGGGTTGAAGCTCTGGTTCCGGCGGAGATTCATCAATCGGTTCAAGATAATCATCAATTGTAACACTCTCGTTACGGCTCGACATTATTTGATTACGACGGCTTTCATACTCTTCGCGGGCTTTATCGTGCTCCCGGCTTTTTGCCTTATCATCACCGTAAACTCCATTGAGCACTTCGTACATCTCTTCAGTGATTTTGGAGTTTGGGCGATTAGCCACATCAAACCCGTTCTCACTCAGTGTATCAACAATTGATTGAGTGGCTACATTAAATTCCGAAGCTACTTTAAAGAGCTTTTTCGGTCTGTTTTGCGTCATAAATAGTTTACGTCAGTTAATTCAAATAATATTTATTGAACGATATTCCTGAAAGGTACGATCAATCTTCCTCGTCCTCAAATTCGTAGGCTATGATATCAATTATTTTTTCAGCCTTTTCACGGTCAATTTTACCTTCAGTTCTTCGTACAATTTCGTCTTCATCGAGTTCAAGTACAGCTCGTGCACTATCGCATCCGATTTCTTTGAGTATTTCGAGTGTTTCAGCCCCAAAGTCGACTTCAAATTCGGCAATATCAATATCGTCTTCCTCTTCAACTTCACGGAATACATCGATTTCGCAATCTACAAGTTTGGAAGCCAGGCGAATATTAACACCACCTTTACCAATTGCTTTAGACACTTCATCAGCCGGAACAAGCACATTAGCCTGTTTTTCTTCTTCATTGAGTTCAACTTTCATAACCTGCGCTGGCTGAAGTGCCCGTTTTATAAATTCTACTTTATCGTCGCTGTAGTTTATAACATCAATATTTTCGTTTTGGAGCTCTCTTACAACCGCATGTATTCGAATTCCCTTCATACCCACACAAGCTCCAACAGGATCAACTCTTTCGTCGTGAGAAATGACCGCTACTTTAGAACGGTCTCCCGGTTCGCGGGCTATTCGTTTAAGTTCAATAATACCGTCGAAAACTTCCGGTATTTCATTTTCAAATAATCGTTCCAAAAACAACGGTGAGGTTCTTGATATAATTACAGTTGGATTTCCGCTGTAACGTTTTACTTCTACAACTACTGCACGGATCGTATCGCCTTTACGAAAGCGATCTTTGTAAATTTGTTCACTCTTGGGCAGCAGTAATTCAACTCCATTGTGGTTAACGAGAATATCTTTGTTATTTCGAACCTGGTACACATCACCCAGTACTATTTCTCCGACCCTGTCTGAATAATCTTCGAAAATATTATCTTTTTCTATTTCCCGAATTCTCTGAGCAAGCTGCTGCCTTGCCATTGTAACTGCTCGTCGGCCGAAATCAGTTATTGAAATTTCCTGGGCAAATTCATCATACAATTCAAGATCCGGATCGTGTTTTTGAGCTTCTTCGATTGATATTTCTGATGATGGATCTGTTAGTTCCTCAGCAGGCACTACTTCACGAATATGCAAAATTTGTATTTCACCCCTGTCTGCATTCAAAATTACTTCAAATGATTCATCCGATTCATATTTTTTACGAATCATTGTACGAAATACATCCTCGAGTATAGACAGTAAAAGATCTTTATCAATTCCTTTATCCTTTGCTATTTCGGCAAAAGACTGAATAATTAATTTTGAAATATCGTTTTGCATCAGAAATTTTCCTTTTTATAAAAAGCTGTAATTATCAACTATATTTTAGGGATAACTTTAGCTTCAACAACGCTGTTGAAACTGATTTCTTTTTGATGATCTTCATTCATTGCTAAAACCAATGTATCATCTGTCACATCCTGCAGGATACCTTCTGCTTTTTGGTATCCTTCATCTGTTTTATACTTTACTTTAACAGTTCGCCCTCTGTTTTTTGGATATTGACGAATATCGGTAAGAGACCTTGAAAGGCCCGGAGACGAAACATTTAACCTGTATGCGCTGCTAAACAAATTTATTTCTTCAAGTATATCTGCCAGCTCACGGCTGATTGCAGAGCAAACATCTACGTTTACGCCACCTTTTTCAGAATCAAGTAACACCCAGACCTCAAGTGTTTCAGCATGTTTAATTTCAACATCAACAAGAAACATATCTTCTTGTTTTATAATGCCTTCAACAATACTTTTAATCCGATTAATTTTATCGTTATCCATGTGTTTACCTGCCAATAAGTACAAAAAAAAGTGAGGACCTCTCGGCGCTCACTTCAGAAAAGCTAAATTACTGTAAATTGTGTAAAATTACAACTAATAAAGCTTGTGTGTTTCCATTTCGCACTGTAATATTTACTTAATTCACATTGACAAAATAAATACTTTATGAAATTTTTTATATCTCTAATTACTCTGTCATTTCTACTAATTGCTTGCGGACCTGATGAAACAGATACAACTTCTGAACCGAGAGAATCAAGAACTCTGGACTATACAAATGAAGTTTCTTTTACCAAAGCTGATGGTGAAGTCGTATCAACAATACAGGTAGCCGTTGCAGACGATGAGAATGCACGCAGCCAGGGTTTAATGGATGTGCACGATTTGCCATCTGATGCAGGTATGCTTTTTATATTTGATGACGATCAGCCAAGAAGTTTCTGGATGGCAAATACTCCTTTATCACTCGATATAATTTACGTAAACAGTGATTATGAAATTGTCAGGATTCATCAAAACACTCCTGCTTATTCAAATCAAAGTATAGAGTCGGAATTACCTGCAAAATATGTAATTGAAGTGAATGCCGGTTTCACGCTCAGTAATGATATTGTTGAGGGGATGTATATTCAGATACACGATGAATAGGCAAATCCGTTAATACGGCCGACTTTTTGCTAATCGTATTTTTCCAGATAAGATTTTACCGTGCTTACATTTTCCGGCGATCCCATATAGACTGGTGTTCGCTCGTGAATTTCTTCCGGTTCAATCTCCATAATTCTTTTGTTGCCGTCTATAGCCATTCCACCAGCTTGCTCAATTATAAAACTCAATGGGTTACACTCGTACATTAATCTGAGTTTACCTTTAGGATATTTATTACTGGATGGGTAAATAAATATTCCACCAGTTATCAACGTTCTGTGAATGTCGGCAACCATAGAACCTATATATCGCGCCGAATATGGACGGCCTTTTTCAGGATCATCTTCCTGGCAGTACTTTATATACTTTTTGAGTCCGGAACTCCATGAATTATAACTACCTTCATTAATACTATAAACCGTTCCGTGATCTGGTAATTTGTAATTATCGTAAGAAAGGATAAACTCTCCGATACTGGGATCGAGGGTAAAAGAGCTCACTCCCAAACCCGTTGTATACGTTAAAATTGTACTTGATCCGTAAAGAACATAACCGGCTGCAACCTGGTTAATTCCCGGCTGAAGAGCATCTTTTTCAACAAGATTATTTTTAAAGCGTGGCTCTCTCATATAAATTGAAAAAATACTGCCTATTGAAACGTTAACGTCAATATTAGAAGAGCCGTCAAGTGGATCCAGATAAACTATATATTTACCACCTTCACTGTTCAGGCGTACCACACCATCATTTTCCTCAGAAATAACCATGCATGTAATTAATGATCTATCAAGAGCAGATATTAATTGTTCATCGGCAAATATATCCAGCTTTTTAACCGATTCTCCATGAACATTTTGTTCACCGGCTACTCCAAGAATATTGGTAATACCGGCTTTATTTACTTCTCTTGAAATAATTTTTGTAGCAAGCCCAATATCTCTGAGAAGTTGTGAGAGTTCTCCGGTAGCCCCTGGAAATTTATTCTGAGACTGAATAATGTATTCTTCGAGAGTGATGAGTCGATTTATTTTGGCAGACATTTTTCTCTTAATAAATTGCGTTTAATCTTTGTCCCGCAAATGTATCACATATTCAAACCTTTATACAACTTTAAAAAACTACGATTGTAGAATTTTTGTATATAGGTTTTTTGCTTTTTCCTGAAGTTCCTCTAATGAGCCGTCATTATGAATGATATAATCAGCCATGTGGGTAAGTTTATTAAAGTCCGGTTGTTTCTGCATTCTCGCTTCAATATCATCAGCCGTAGAATTATCTCGTTGTTTTACTCTCTCAATTTGATTTTTCTTTTCAATCAGAACCAGCACAACTATTTCAATATTTTCCGGCCTTCCATAGTTTAGTAACAGGGCGGCTTCCTTTACGATAAGCCTTGTGCCGGCTTTTCTCTCATCATCACAAATGGCAGAAAACTTATGGGCAACGGCCGGGTGTACTATTTGATTGAGTTCTTCGACCCTGTTTTTCTCAAATGCTTCTTTAATTAAATGAGTTTTATTTAGTTTTCCGTCTGCCTTATAAGTCTCTTTCCCAAAAGCTGATATAAGCTTTTTTCTAAGCTCCATATCATTTACCATCAGCTTTTTTGCCAGTTCATCAGCATAAATTATTTTTGCACCGAGCTTTTCCCAGGTTTTGCAAATTGTTGTTTTACCCGATCCAATTCCACCTGTTATTCCGGCTACAATCATGCTGATTCGGGTGCAGAGTTTGCCATCAGAAATGCTTTCATAAAATCATTCAAATCTCCGTCCATCACGCCCTGCACATCACCGGTTTCGAAATCAGTTCGATGATCTTTAACCATGTTATATGGATGAAATACGTACGAGCGAATTTGAGATCCCCATTCAATAGAACTTTTCGAGTCTTCAATTTTAGCTTTTTCTTTCTCGCGAATATTTTTCTCAAGCTCATAGATCTTCGATTTCAGCATAACCATCGCTTTTTCACGATTTTTCAGCTGCGATCTTTCCTGCTGACATTCTGCTACCACTCTTTGTTCAGTATCATCACTAAGTTTACCTGTCCAGATGAGTCGTACTCCGGTTTCAACTTTGTTTACGTTCTGGCCGCCGGCTCCGCTTGAATGAAACCGCTGAAGCTCAACATCTGAGTTATTGATGTCCACTTCAATCGTATCATCAATTATAGGAGAGACAAACACTGAGCAAAATGATGTGTGGCGCCGTGAATTACTGTCAAATGGTGAAATTCGTACCAACCGGTGTACACCGCTTTCTGATTTTAGAAATCCATAAGCGTTCGGACCGGTAACCTCTATAGTTGCACTTTTAATTCCGGCCACGTCAGCATCCTGATATTCTGCCACAGAAACTTTATATCCTTGTTTTTCTGCCCATCGGGTATACATTCTGAACAACATTTCGCCCCAGTCCTGGCTTTCTGTTCCGCCTGCACCCGGGTTAAAGGTTACAATAGCGTCGCGATGATCATCCACATCACTGAGCATATTTTGAAGCTCGAGATCCTGAAGTTTTTTCTTGAATTCAGAGATTTCTTCATTCAGCTCTTTCTCTACATCCTCACCTTCTTCTAAAAATTGATTATAGACTTTTATGCTCCCGCGAAGTTCATCCAGATCATCCCATTTTTCAACCAGGCTTTTCTCGTGATCTATTTCACGCATAATTTTTTGTGCGTGTTCGGGGTCGTTCCAAAAATCAGGATCCTGTGTCTGTTCCTGAAGTTCAATGATAGTTACTTTTCTTTTGTCATAGTCAAAGATACCCCCTGAGCGCATCAAGGCGCTCAAAGAGTTCTTCAACTTTATTCATTTGATTACTACTCATTCAGGTTATTTCTTTAACAATTTAGAAATTGCAAACCCGATAAGTACTCCACCTACAAGAGCAAGTCCAACACCGGACTCAGGATTTTTTTCCACATATTTTTTGGCTTGCTTGTATTCTTTTCTGATATCACCCTGAAGCTTTTCACCTTCTGTTTTCAGCCTGTCAATGATATCACCATACGTTTCACGCAGTTCTTCTTTTTCCTTTTTTAACGCTTCTTTGAGTTCTTTTTCTTTGCTTTTTAAATCTGCCATAATTTCTGCCTCTTATTTTATTTTAATGTTAGTTAAATTGTTTAAGCAACTGTTTTCTTATTAATAAGCTGGTCTTTGTATTGTAACTCATACAATTTCTTATAAATTCCACCTTCTTTTTTTATAAGCTGATTATGCTTTCCGGTTTCTCTGATTTTACCCTTATGCATTACCAGTATTTTATCAGCGCCTTGAATAGTTGATAACCTATGGGCAATTACAATTGAAGTTCTGCCTTTCATCATCTTATCACACGCCTTAGAAACAAGCTGCTCAGTTTCTGAATCAACACTTGATGTTGCCTCATCTAAAATTAAAATTTTTGGATCATAAACCATAGCCCTTACAAAACAAATTAATTGTTTTTGGCCAACCGACAAGGAAGCTCCTCTTTCTCGTAACGTATAGTCATAACCCCGGGGTAGTTTTTTAATAAAATGATGCGCTTCCACTTCCTTCGCAGCTTTTATAACTTGTTCTCTTGAAATATTTTTATTCCCAAGCGTAATGTTATCCAATATAGTGCCTGAAAAAAGTGCGTTATCCTGCAATACCAGTCCAAAATGCGATCGCAGGTTTTCCAGTGAAAAATCTCTGATATCGTTGCCGTCTATTAATATCTCTCCTTCCTGAATATCATAGAATCGTAGAAGCAGATTAATGAGGGTTGTTTTTCCAGCCCCGGTTGCACCAACTACAGCAAGCAGCTCGCCCGGTTCGGCTTTGAAAGATACATCATCAATGATCACTTCTTCATCTTTATTATATCGGAAAACCACATTTTTAAATTCAATCTCTCCTTCAAACTTTGCCTTTGCAATCGATGTTTTCGAATCGAGAACTTCTTTTGGAGTATCAAGTACGTCAAATACTCTTTCTGATGAAGCCAGCGCAGATTGAAGTGTATTATATTTTTCGCTTAGCCCTCTGATGGGCTGGAAAAATTGCCTTACGTATTGAATAAATGCCAGCAACACCCCAAATGTAACGTGCCCCATAAGTGCGCTTGCACCTCCGTACCAGACAACCAGAGCCATGGCAAAACTTGCAAGGACTTCTACGATTGGCCAGAAAATCGAAAAGTAAAAAATGGTATTTATATGAGCTTTTCGGTGCTCAGCATTAATTGACTCAAATTTCTCTTTTTCCTTCTTTTCACGATTAAAAAGCTGCACAATAGCCATTCCGTTAATATGCTCCTGTACAAAAGAATTAAGCCTGGCAATTTGGTCTCTGACATTTAAAAACGCTACCCTAACCTTTCCTTTAAACCAAAATGTTGAGTAAAATAGAATGGGAAGTACAAGAATTGAAATTATTGTGAGTTCCCAGCTCATTGCAAGCATAAAATAGAGTATAAAAAAGATCCTGAACAGATCTCCGATCATATTCACAATACCATCAGACAACAACTCACTAAGTGCTTCAATATCATTTGTAGTACGCGTAATAAGCCGTCCAATCGGGTTTTTATCAAAAAACTGAACGTGAAGTGATTGTATTTTTTTGAACACGGCGTTTCGTAATCCATACAATGCACCCTGGCCAAACCATCGCGTTAGATAAGTATTTAAAACCAGGATTATAAATTCACCAAGCAGGGCAAAACCCAGGAGCGTGATAATCCAGAAAAGGCCTTCTACATCGCCAACGGCCATGTAATCATCAACTGCTACCTGAGTGAGTTTTGGGCGCACCGTAGCAAGAAATGCAGCGGTTAAGGTGAGAACTATTGCAAGCAGTGCCCACCAGCGGTAAGGTTTAAAGAAAAAATAAAGCCGACGAATCAGGTCTGAATCGACGGCTTTAGAGGTTTTTTTATTACTCAATGTATGCTCTGTTATTTAGAACCGGTCGAAATCATCAAACGGAGTTCTTGGAGTAATGTGTTTTGGGGGGCGCGACGTTCCCTTATTATTATCGTTATCATTGTCTTTGGAACGATCTATTTTTTTTCTGCGGCGGTTATCGTTATCACTCTTGCTGCTACGGGATTTTCTGTTTGAGCTTCCCCGTGATGAACCGCTGCTTTTTCGCTTTCTGAACCGTTTTTTATTACGATCAGAGCCCTTGCTTCCGGATTTACTTTTTCCGGATTTACTATCGTCTATTTCTTTGATATAGACGCGCTGCTTAATAATTCCTTTCTCTTGCGCCGGATCAGTGAAGATTGGCCGCAATTCTGTGGCTAACCATGCCGGGAAGAATTTATCTCTGGCTTCTCTGAGCAATATAAACGGATTGGTATATCTTGCTGAAAAATGCCCGATAACAAGTAATTTAGTCTGAGATTCATTAGCAACTCTTGCGGCATCTATAGAAGTAGAATGGCCGGTTTCTTCGGCCTTATCAGAAAGTGACTCGCTGAAGGTTGCCTCGTGATACAGAATATTCGTATTCATGGCCAGCTTAACCGAATTGGGGCAATATTTTGTATCCGTAATATATGCAAAGCTATCGCCCTGGCGCGGATGTCCAACAATATCAGCAGATTTAACTATAGTTCCATCTTCCAGCTCTACATCTTCTCCTGCTTTCAGAGCTTTATATTGTGCATCTTCAGATATCCCCATTTTTTGAGCTTTCTCAGCATCTACTTTGCCCGGACTGTCTTTCTCCTGGAACCTGTATCCAACACAAAACTTGGTGTGGTTGAGGGGGCGTGCTTCTACATAGTATTCATCTTTATCTATTACCCTTTCCGACTCAAAACCCTCATCAACTTCAACATAAGATATATCAAAACTGAGTTTTACATCAGCAAAGTTGAAATTCCATTCAACATATTCCTTTATTCCTTTTGGGCCGATTATAGTAAGTGGATCATCCCGGCGCTGCAGCTGTAGTGTGGATATTAAACCCAGCAAACCGGAATAATGGTCCATATCAAAATGAGATATGAATATATTTTCAATTTTCGATCGTTTTAAGCCTGCTTGTAGCATTCTCATTTGTGCATTTTCACCGCAATCAAAAAGATGTACGCTGCCTTCCCGCCAAAGTGCTACAGATGGCAAATGCCTGGTTGCAGTTGGTGTTGCAGAAGCAACTCCTAAAGGTACAATTATCATTTTTTCTCCTGTGTATTTAGTGTGGGCTTTTGCCGTTCAAACAAAGTTACCCGTTAAGTTTTACGTATTATATTTGAGCAAGTTCTTGTTCAAGAATCTGTTTGTTGTACATGTTGGAGTAATAACCCTCACGTTCTAATAATTCCTCGTGAGTACCACTCTCAACTATTGAACCATCTTCTATATAAAAAATTGTATCTGCGTTTTTCACTGTAGATATTCGATGAGATATCATGATCGTTGTGATATCAGAAAGTTGTAATCTCAGATGTTGTAATATAGCATCTTCTGTCTTGGTATCCACAGCACTCAGCGAATCATCTAATATAACTATACCCGGTTTTTTTATCAGGGCTCTTGCGATGGCTGTTCTTTGTTTTTGTCCACCCGACAGAGTAATTCCTCTTTCTCCTACAAGGGTCTCGAATTTTTTTTCAAAATCCAAAATATTTTCTAAAACCTGTGCTTGTTCAGCCGCACTTTCAATTTGATTCATGTCGGCATTTTCCACACCGAAAGCTATGTTTTCTTTAATTGTTGCTGAAAATAAAAATGTTTCCTGAGGCACATATCCAATAGCTCTACGCAAATAGGTTAAATTCCATTCGGTCAGGTTTTTCCCGCCCATAAATATACCACCTTCTGTAGGATCAAAAAGCCTGGGAATTAAATTTACAAGAGTTGTTTTCCCGGAACCTGTGCGCCCCACAATAGCTACATTTGAACCGGCATCTATTTTTAAATTTATATTTTTTATAGCAAATTCGTCAGAACCCGGGTATTTAAATCCAACATTTCTAAACTCAATATCGCCTTTTATTGTTGGCATTTCAGATTCACTATACTCTTCACCTTTAATTTCAATAGGCTCATAAAGCATCGTTTCAATTCGCTCCCAGGATGCCATCGACTTCTGAAAGCGATTTACTGTATATCCAAGTGATGCCACAGGCCAGGTTAAATAGGCAACGTAAATAACAAATTCGGCGATGTTGCCAACAGTTATTAAACCTTCTATAACCATTAAACCACCCTGCCATACTACAATGATAACGGAAACACCAATCAGTAAATTTAATGCCGGATGAAACATTGACTCCACCAGGTCGAGCTTTAGTTTCTTTTTCCGATATGAATCGCTCTCTTTTTCAAAAAGCTCTTGTTCATGATCCAGCCTGTTGTACGCTTTTAGCAAGCGAATGCTTGAGAACGACTCTTGGGCCCGTCCGGCAATTTTTGAGTATTGTTCCTGAATTATAAGCTGATATTTATTGATAAATCCACTTACCCAGTATGCAAATGCAGAGAGAAAAGGAAGTGGCAGCAGCGCCCATAGGGTTAATGCAGGATTTACAATCAACATCATGGTAATGATAAAACCGGCCCTTGTAACCGTGTTGATAGTATACATGACAACCGGGCCAAAATATTCGCGAACACGCTGTACATCTTCAGTGGCTTTTACATAAACATCGCCGGTTTTATTCTCTGCAAAATACCGCTGAGGAAGCTGAAGTAGCTTATCCATTATTCGATTACGAATATCGAACTCGATTTTTCGGGAGCTGACAATAAGAGTTTGTCTTGTAGCAAATAAAAGGATGCCATAAAGTGCTACTGCCCCTATTAATAAAAGTGAGTTATAGGCCAGAATTGCACCTGCTTCGCTGCTGAAGAGAATTTCAAAGACTGAGCTGTAATCGGCAGAATATTCTTCTCCAAGCAGCTCAACCTCGTCCATAGTTTGCCGAATAAGTACAGGTATCCAGATCAGGAAAAAGTTCGCACCTGTAAGAAATAAGGCACCAATTAGAATAGTGCCTTTATATTTCTTTAAATACTGATTTAGATTTTTAAAAGATTCCACAACCTGATCTTAAATGATGAATAGTAATAAACCAGTTCAGTAATAAAATAATTCGGAATATTAATCGCTATATTTTTTAATCCAGTCCTGAGCCAGCTTATAGCCCGAGCTGTATGCATGATCAACCGTATTTCCACCAAAATAGTCGCCGATTAAAGCAAGTGGTGCCCCGGGATCTTCATGCTCTAAATAGCTCTGTTCAAGAACAGTTTTAGCTCTGCTGAATTTCCAGAAATGGAGCTGATGCCATTCCGGTGAAAGTGACCACCCTCCCGTAATGACGGGCAGTTCTTCAAGCATTTCTTTTATAATCAGATCAGAAGAGCTGTTTCTGTGTTTTCTGGAGAACGATTCAGATGCATGTAAAACTAATGAACATTCCTGCCCATTTTTCCTTTTTGATGATTCGTTAGAGATAAACTCAAGCCGACTGTTCTGACAAATAATTCCCTGCCATTCCGGAACTTCCTGGTTTCCATATCCAAGCATCAGAGAGTAGCAAGGTTTATAATCTATATCATCAATTACACGAATCATTTTCAGGGTGTTTGTTTCATCAACTGTTGTTGAGAGCAAACCGTAGGCCTGTGGAGCAGGTAATGCAATTATTACAGCATCAGCTTCAAAAGTATCTCTTGATGTAAGGTTAATCATCCAGGTTCGTTTACGCGATCTGTTTTTACCAAAATAAGTCAGGCCTCCAACCAAGGTTTCAGTCTTAACATCTACCCACCGGCTTAAATACTTTCCAATCGAGTTCATACCATTTACTGCTGTAAACGAAGCTGAAGCACCAGGGTTTGGATTTCGATCTATCAAATTCTCGCCATCATAAAAGGAAATATCTTCTCCCCAGAGTTTAATCAGGTTATTTTCGAGAAGCTCGGCCGTAAACTGTTTAAATTCAGGCGACTCTGCCCGGAAATATGAAACACCGTGATCAAATTTTTTCGTCTTGTCTTTCCCGGCATAGCGTGTTGCCATGCGCCCTCCAAATCCCCGGCTTTTTTCAAGAATGGTAACTTCATGTCCGGCTTTTGCTAAAAGTCTGCCGGCGGTTAAACCTGCAATACCTGCTCCTATTATCCCTATAACCATAGATGTAAACTAAATTACTTATTGCGATTGATTCTTATTAGAGTACCTGTTCGTTTATAAGCTCTAAATTTAATGAAGAATACTCACTACTTCTGATATTTTTTTATAACTCTTCGAAAACCGTTTTTAAAAAAAAATTTGACCAAGGGTTAGAAAATCAAATCACCTAAACCTTATATGTGGTAACCACGGGTTCAGCTGCGCTTTTATCAAGCAAAGCCGGCCAGTATGCAACCACCTCGCTTGCCTTGGGCCTTCCGCCCGCAAAACCTGTAACTCCGCTGGGTCCGGTTAAAATCAGAGGGGCAACTTCTTTACCAAACCTGTCCAGCTGTTCTTTTGAATCACCGTGAGCTGCAATCCGAAGCTGTACTTCATTTAAATCGGATACATCTTTATTCATTTCTTCTTTTCGCTCGTTACAGGCATTCAGGCCAACAAGCTCTGAATTAAAATCTCTGAATTTAACTCCAAGATTCTCTGCTCTTTTCAATAAAATATCCCCGGCTCTTCGGGCTTTTTTAACAGCATCGGGCCATGAATAAACAAGTGTGGAAGAGATTTTATAACCGTCAATATAGCTGGCCGAAATTTTATAGGTAGGAGTATGCGGTTTGCCTTTTATACCCCAGACTTTCACCCGGTCTTTGCCATCCTGTTTCAATTGAACAGTTGTAAAATCAGCTATACAGTCCGGTGTAATATATTCTGCAGGATTTCCTATTTCGTACAGTAACTGTTCTTTAACCGTCATTTCTGAAACCAGTCCGCCCGTACCCTCATGTTTGGTAACATAAAAAGTTCCGTCAGAATGAGCTTCTATTATCGGAAATCCGATATCGACAAGATCATCAACTGTTTCCCAGTCTGTAAAATTACCACCCGAAACCTGGCCGCCACATTCAATAATATGCCCGGCAATGGTTCCTGTGGACATCAAATCATAATCTTCAAAATCCCATCCGAACTCATAAATCATCGGAGCAAGTGTTAGGCCCGTATCGGTAACTCTGCCGGTAATGATAATATCAGCTCCCTCTTCAAGAGCTTTGACAATTGGCTTTGAACCGAAGTAGACATTTGCGCTCAGCAAGTCATCTTTTACAGTGGTAATCGGTTCACCCGTTTCCATATTATTAAGGGTATGACCTTCATCAATTAACTCATCCAGATTTTCAAGTATATCATCTCCATCCACAACAGCAACGGTAATTCCGCTGTATCCTGCTTTTCGTGCAACCTCTAAAATAGCATCTTTGCAGGCTCTGGGATTCACACCACCAGCATTCGAAATCACCTTCACTCCATTATTTTTTATCTCCTTGAGAGTAGCTTCAATAACATCCACGAAATCCCGGGCATAACCGTACTTTTCGTTACGCATGCGTTGTTTTTGCATGATTGACATTGTCACCTCAGCCAGATAGTCCATTACCAAATAATCAATTTCACCTTTTTTAACCTGGTTGATAGGTGCATTTGGTAAATCTCCCCAAAAACCTTGTCCTGATGCAATTCTTATTTTTTCCTTCACAAAAAGCTCCAATATTTTTTTCTGATTTCTTTGCTCCAAATATCGGAAATAATAGACACAAATGAAGAAACCGTTCTGCTTATTCAGATATATCTGAAGCTTATATGATAATCGTAAAACTGAGGTGATTTCCGTCTCAAATAAAGTACATTCAGACAGATTGCTTCCGGTTAAATTCTATCACCCTGTTATAGGCTTCAAGAACAGCATCGGTTGTTTCCATATCTATAACCGTACTGTGATCTTTAACAATTTTTCGGGCATTTTTTGGAGAAAAGGGAAGTTTTACATTTTTCAGCGCCGGCAAATCACCACTTGTATCCCCTATATAGGCAATCTCATCAAGTGAGATATTTTGTGAACCGGCCAGCATTTTCATGCCCTGTAGCTTATTGTTTCCAGAAATTAATGTATTTACTGATACATCCGTAGCGTGGATTTCAAGACCCGGAAAATCTGTTTCAACTTTTTTGATAACACGGTCATGAATTTTATCGATTACAGCTTTATCTGAACTTACAATCCCGGCGTCCATCATTTTTGCAAACTCGAAATATGCCGATGGAAATTCGGGCAGAATTGTTTTTTCCATCCAGATCCTCATTTTCCGTATCGGATCGAGCTGACCATCGCTGATATTCAATGCAGTTTCCACCCTGTTTCCGTCCCAGTGATACAGTCCTGCGCTTTCAAACACAAAAGGCAACCGAACATCAAGCCATTGTGATACGGCCTCAGCATAAGGATATGGCCTTCCGGTGCAAATGGATAAGGGCGGAATAGAATCATCAACGCGGCTTTGAATATTTAGTCTTCTGATTTCATTAATAGCATCCCACTTTGGAGTTTTAAACGGATATGAAATACATCCGTCAAGATCAGTAACAAATAATTTTATCATGTTTCTTTATTAACCTGCGTTGTAAACTTTTTAAAAATTTTATTTTTGCCGGTGATACTGTCGGGGAAAAATAAACCCACAATGAGGAATAAAAAACCACCGATCATCATTAACTGGTATCTGTTTTTGTAATCAGCAAATTCTTGTGTTGTAAATTCTCCTCTTTCAAGCTCATCAAGTTTTGAGAAAAAGGGTTCAAGATTATCACTGGCCGACCGAATTTCGTAATATTCTCCATTACCGGCCCGAGCCAGATTTTGCATCGTAGAAGGTTCAAGCCGCGTTGTAACTACCTGTCCCTGACTGTCTCTGTGATACCCAATCAAATCACCCTGTGAGTTATACAATGGTACCGGACCACCCTGTTCAGTTCCAATTCCAACCGTAAAAATAGTAACTCTATTATCGGTTAGCTGCTGCACAGCCCGCCTGAAGTCGGGGCCGTGGTGTTCACCATCGGCTACGAATAAAAGCACATTTGCAACACCATCTTGCTGGTCTGCAGATTCGAACGCCTCAATAGCTTTTTCCAGCGCGGCAGTAAAATTAGTGCCGCTCGTAGGCATCTGATCAGTATTTGCAATATCAAGAAACAGTCTTAATGCTGAATAATCAGTTGTTAAAGGAGTTTGCACAAACGCCTGATCCGTAAAAACCAGTAAGCCCACCCTGTCTCCCTGCAGCCGGTTCACCAACCGGTTAATTTCAAACTTGGCTTTATCAAGCCGGCTGGGTCGCACATCTTCAGCATTCATACTTTTTGAGAGATCAAGAGCCACTAACAGATTCACACCCGATCTCTGAATCTCGCGAACCTCGGTGCCAATTTTAGGACCGGCAAGAGCAATTATAAAAAAAGTTAAAGCAGCGAGCAGACTAAACAGGCGAACTTTATCGCCGGTTTTCCAATAATTTTTCCGCAGCTGTTGAATCAGTCGTTTATCGAATAATTTTTCTCTTTTTTTAACCTGAAAACGACTATAGAACCAATAGGAAGCATAAATTATCGGCACCAAAAGCAGAAGCCATAAAAAAGTGCTGTTATCCCAAATCATATTTTATAAATTCTTGTTGAAATGTTGCCTGAAGATAATACATAATCTGTGTTACACGATAATTGATTTTTAAACGCTCAAAACTGTCAATTCTTTTTTATTTAGCACACCAAGTTAAGAGATTGACAGAACACGAGCATGTTTCAACAGTAACTGCTATTATATACCGATTATCAAATTAAGACAGACACTTTACATACTATTAATGCTATTGAACAAACTTAAAAAACAAACGGACCTGGGCTTGCTTATTATGCGGATTGGTGTCGGAATTCCGTTTATAATATTACATGGCTGGCCAAAAGTTATAGCCGGTGCAGATCGATGGATTGGGCTTGGCGAGCGATTTGGAATGGTTACAGGCTTTGAATTTTTTCCGGTTTTTTGGGGGTTTATGGCCGCATTTTCTGAGTTTCTGGGTGGAATACTGCTTACGGTTGGATGGTTAACCCGGCCGGCATGTTTTTTCCTGTTTTTCACCATGCTGATTGCTACAATCTGGCATATATTGGATGGTTCCGGATATTCCCATTCTCTTAAAATGCTGGCTGTATTCGCAGGACTGTTTTTTATTGGGCCGGGTAAATACAGCATTGATAAAAAATGATAATTTACATTTGTTAGGCTCCGGATAAATCAGATATTTTTTTGACCCGAATTTCGAAAGTTAATTATGAAAAATATTTTTAAGTCTGAAATTGCCAAATTCATCTTTAAAGTGCTGATGATATATGTGGCATGGTATGTGGTTTATGAATTATGGCTTTTACCTAATGGGTACATTGATGAACCTTTGTCTCACAATATTGCTTCAGTCAGCGCCGGAATTTTATCATTCTTTGGTGAAGATGTCTTCGTATATCAGCGTATACTTGGAATTGCAGGTGCCGGTGGTATTGAAATTGTTGACGGATGTAACGGTATTGCAGCAATAGGCCTTTTTATTGGATTTATCTATGCATATCCCGGAGCGTGGGGTCCCAGAGTCCTGTTTTCAATTTTTGGCATTGCCGTCATTTATCTTGTAAATGTGAGCCGAATTGTTGTTTTAGCCTACACGCAGCTGTACTGGCCACAAGGTTTTGATTTCACCCATGAATACTCGACAACCACAATTTTTTATATCGCTATTTTTGTACTCTGGATGATATGGGCCAACTACGGTGAAACTGTAGTATCTGAAAAGAAAGAAAAACAAAATCAGCCGGCCGTTGCCTGATTCACCATTTAATTAAGCGTTTTAACGGTTCACCGTCAAACACCTGGTCCGGTAAATTCTCCTCAGCCGGTGCAATTTTTATTAACCAGGTAACACCCGATACCATCAGCAAAACAGAAAAAAGCAGCATTGTCTCACGAATAGTCAGCCAGTTGAATTCAAGAATCAATGCTGCAATTGTTACAGATATTGACTGTGCAAGTGTGAATAATAACCACTCAGTGCTGAATACTCTTCCCCGATATGTATCCGGTGCCCTTCGTTGAAGCAACACCGTACTCATAACCCAGTTCGACCCTGATGCCATGTGCGCCAGCATTACAAAAACACTCATCCAGAAAATTGACTGAAGGCCGCTTACAATACTGTACATCAGTCCGGATGCTATCATAAAAATCCCAATTGCTCTTACCCAGCCCGATTCCCTGTAAAAAATTCGCCTGCCCAACACCGGGCCAATACCGGTACCGACTCCTCTTGCCGCATAGAGCAGTCCCAGCCCCACACTTCCCATCATCAAAATATCTTCTGCCACTATAATAAGCATGTAAACCAAGGCTCCTATACACATAGTAAATGTGCCTTTTGCCAGCGTTGGCCTGAGTACATCGGGGTGATCCCGTAAGAACCGAAACCCTTCAAAAATCCCCGTCAGCGGATTCCGGGTTCGGACCTTCTCTTCTTTCGACATAACTTTTTGCGGAATTACTGCTTTGAATATAAAAACAGCTGAAAGACCATAGCTGAAGCCATTGATTATGAATACAATATCAGTACCGAGAGCAGCTGTGGCAAATCCGCCGAGTGCCATTCCCGTTGTAAAAATAATACTCCATGAAGCAGCCGAAAGGATATTTGCAATTACAAGCTCCCCGGAAGTGGTAACATTGGGTATGGATGATGTTTTGGCCGGCTCAAAAATTGCGGAAAAAACCATTTGCAGAGCTATGAGCACATAAGCGAGCCATAAAAGTTCTGCGGTTGTAATTAGTATAAACCCAAGCACAACTATTCCGCGAAAAATATCACACCAAATCATTAATCGGCGGCGGTTAAAACGATCGGTTATGTAGCCCGCTATAGGTGAGAAAAATGCAAGACTCAGCATTTTTACAACAATGATTAAACCGAGAAGCAGTTCAGAACCGCTGTAAAGCTGAATGATTGCATAGACAGCTAAAATTCCAAACCAGTCACCAAAGTTGGAAATGATCTGAGCGATCCAGAGATTACGATAATCCTGATTGTTACGTACTAAATCTAAATAGGGCTGAAATTTTTGAATCACGCGGTGGTTATTCTTCCATTTTTATTTTGAAGATAACAGAACCCCCGATCAATTCACTCCCGTACTTCCAAAGCCGCCATCTCCTCTTTCGGTATCATTAATTTCATCAACTAAATGGACAGT
>LKMJ01000289.1_pt1 | contig 35563 bp, 31 predicted proteins | sample 643391 | NCBI WGS metagenome assembly LKMJ01 (sample SAMN04112250, study PRJNA286221) | soda lake metagenome | biome: soda lake; feature: Kulunda Steppe; material: water; isolation source: sample PL-Br10 brine of Picturesque Lake | place: Russia: Kulunda steppe | collected 2010-07 | reverse complement strand
CTCGAAGATGTCGCAGTGTGCTTGGCGCTGGATGGCAAACCGCGGGTCACAACCGAGGGCGGCAATCCGGCCGGTGATCCCTTGCCTCTGCTGGTGTGGTTGGCTAACTACCTGCCAACGCAGGGCCAGTGGCTGCGGGCCGGTGACGTCATCACCTGTGGTTCCTGCACCGGCAAGCTGCCGGTCAACAACCCGTTGGAGGTCACGGCCTGCTTCGAGGGCGTCGGCGAGGCCAGGGTGACTCTGGTCTGATAGTGCGTGTATCACTGAGCGGCGAAATACTCTCCGAAGGCCTCGATCACCGTATCGATATCGTCATCGCCGATGTCGCGATGGACCACGAAGCGCGTCGAGTAGAGCAACTCGGCGAGGATGCCGCGCGCCTTGAGGTGCGCCACCAGCGGCTCTCGGTGGGCTTCGGGGAAGTGGGCGAAGAGCATGTTGGTGGCAACCGAACTCACCTCGACGCCGGGCAGGGCGGCAATGCCCTCGGCCAGGCGGGCGGCCCTGACATGGTCGTCGGCGAGGTCGGCGACATGATGGTCCAGGGCATGGTGGCAGGCCGCGGCGATGATGCCGGACTGTCGCAGGCCGCCGCCGAGCACCTTTCGCCAGCGCCGCGCTTCGTCGATCAGCGCCCTTGAACCCACCAGTACCGATCCCATCGGGGCGCCGAGCCCCTTGGAAAAGCACAGCGAGACGCTGTCGAAGGGGGCGCAGAGGGCCGCCAGCGGCGTGTCGGTGGCCACCGCCGCGTTGAACAGTCGGGCGCCATCCATATGCGTGGCCAGGCCGTGCTCCCGTGCCAGGTCGGTGGCCGCCTTCACGTAGTCGGCGTCGAGCACCTTGCCGCCGATGGTGTTTTCCAGGGCCAGCAGGCGGGTCCGGGCGAAGTGGAAGTCGCGGGGCTTGATCGCGGCGCGGATCTTTTCCAGCGGCAGCGAGCCATCGACGGCGTGCTCCAGGGGTTGGGGCTGGATGCCACCGAGTACCGCCGCGCCGCCGCCCTCGTACTTGTAGGTATGGGCCTGCTGGCCGGCGATGTATTCGTCGCCGCGCTGGCAGTGGGCGAGCAGGGCAGCCAGGTTGCTCTGGGTCCCGGAGGGGAAGAGCAGGGCGGTATCCTTGCCGGCACGCTTGGCCACGGCGGCCTCGAAGCTAGCCACGCTGGGGTCGTCACCCCAGACGTCATCGCCCACCTGGGCGGTGTGCATGGCGTCGCGCATGGCAGGGGTGGGGCGGGTGACGGTGTCGCTGCGCAGATCGATCATGGGCGCCTCCTCCGGATGGCGGTGAATGGCAAATCAGTGGCGGTCGGGATGGGCCGGCGTGGCGCGTTCGGCGGGTTGCCCCGGCAGTCGGGTAAGCGGGTCCTGACGGAAGTAGCGAACGAGCAGCTGGAAGAGCGCAGGATAGGCCGCATCCAGCAGCTCCGGGGCGGTGAAGAAGGCTTCACAGCAGACCGCGAAACATTCGCCCGGGTGTGTCGCCGCATAGTCGTCGATGGGAGTCTCCTCGCCGCGCTCGAGATGAGCCTGAAGATCCTCCCAGACCCCCATGAACACCCGGTGCCACTCGCGCGGGTCGATCTCCCTCGGCAGCGGCGGGAAGCCATCCACGTCCAGGGAGTTGCCCAGGTCGAGCTTGTGGGCAAACTCGTGAATCAGCACGTTGAAGCCGGTGAAATCACCGCTCTCCATCAGATCGGGAAAGGCCACCACCACCGGACCCTGGTGGGAGGTCTCGCCGGCGCGTTCATCTTCGTACTCGTGCATCACGCCGAACTCGTCCATCTCCTCGACCTGGCGTCGGAAGGCATCGGGCAGGGTCAGCACCTCATGGACGTTGGCGAAGGCCTCGAGGTGCTCCTCGTCGCTCCAGCCCAGGGTGAGCAGGCAGGCCTGGGCGGCCAGGGCCAGCTGGGCGGGCAGGTCGAAGGGGGTGCTCTCGGCCAGATCCGGGTGCAGGCTCAGCCGCTTGGCGTGAAGGAACTGCCAGGCGCGCTCGCCCAGGCGGAGCGCCTCCTCGGCGGGCAGGGCCGCCAGCAGCGGCAGCCTTGCCCGGGCCTCGGCCCAGGCCTCCTCGGGAAAGGGGTGGCGGGCGGCAAACTGGCGTTCACGCCAGCGGCGCAGGTGACCCAGCATTGGCTCGACGCTCCTCAGTTATCGTCCAGGTCGGCCCCCGACTTCCAGGACCAGTCGCGCCAGCGCAGGTCGAAGAGGTCCTTGCGGCGGTCCTTCAGATTGGTCACCGAGCCCTCGTTGCGCACCATGGTCAACCGGGTCAGGTCCAGATCCGAGAAGAAGATCATCTCAGTGTTGGGGGTGGTCTCGTTGAGCACGGCGTCGTGGGGGAAGGCGAAGTCCGAGGGCGAGAAGACCGCCGACTGGGCGTACTGGATGTCCAGATTCTCGATGGAGGGGACGTTTCCCACGCTGCCGCACAGCACTACATAGCACTCGTTCTCGATGGCTCGAGCCTGGGCGCAGTGACGCACCCGCAGGTAGCCGTTCTTGGTGTCGGTCCAGAAGGGGACGAAGAGGATGTCCATGTCCTGTTCGGCCAGCAGCCGCGGCAGCTCCGGGAACTCCACGTCGTAGCAGATCAGTATGCCTACCCGTCCGGCGTCGGTGTCGAACACCAGCAGACCGTCGCCGCCCTCGATCACCCAGTCGCGTCGCTCCTGGGGGGTGATGTGCAACTTGGCCTGGCTTTCCAGGGTGCCGTCGCGATGGCAGAGATAGCTGACGTTGTAGAGACGGTCGTCCTTGCCCACCTCGATCATCGACCCGGCGACGATATTGATGTTGTAGGAGACCGCCATGCGCGACAGCTCGGCCTTGAACTTTTCGGTGAAGCTGGCCAGGAAGCGGACGGCGGACATCTGGTCCTGCTGCGCCGCGCGGTCCTGCAGGCCCATCAGCGGGGCGTTGAACAGCTCAGGGAAGACAGCGAAATCGCTCTTGTAATCGGAGAGCGCATCGACGAAGTACTCCACCTGCTGCAGCACCGCCTCCACCGAGTCGAATTCGCGCATCTGCCACTGCACCGCGCCGATCCGCACCTGGGTCTTGCGGGTATCGAGTACCAGCTCGGCCGGCTCATAGAGGAAGTTGTTCCACTCCAGCAGGGTGGCGTAGCCCTGGGATTTCTGGTCCTCGGGCAGGTAGTCGCGCAGCAGGCGCTTGACCTGGAAGTCGTTGGCCAGCTGGAAGGAGAGGATGGGGTCGTGTATCTCCTTGCGAGTCACCTTGTCGATGTACTGGGTGGGGGAGAGCTCCTCGGCATGGTTGTGGTAGTGGGGAATGCGTCCCCCTGCCAGGATGGCGCGCAGGTTGAGCGAACGACACAGCTCCTTGCGGGCATCGTAGAGGCGCCGGCCCAGGCGATAGCCGCGATAGTCCGGGTGGATCAGTACGTCGAGTCCGTACATGGCGTCGCCGTCAGGATCGTCGTGGATCACTTCACGCTTGCCGATCAGATCATCGTACTTGTGCGGGTTGGTGAACTCCTCGTAGTCGACCCGCGAGGTCAGCGCCATGCCGACCAGTCGGCCGTCGTCCTCGATGACGATCTGGCCATCCGGGAAGGTGGCGATCAGGGTGTCGATGGTGTGCTTCGTCCAGGCGCCGCCGATGTCGTGATAGATGGCATCCATCAGCGTCTCGAGCTGGGGGTAGTCCTCGGGCGTCAGGTTGCGAAGCGTCAGGTGCAGGTCGTCGAGGGACATGGTGTGTCCTTGTCAGTCGGTCAGATGGCGGCGTTCGAGTCTAACATGGGCGGTCGGCATCACTCGGCGCGGGGACGGGCCGCGGACGCAGCAGCGGCCGGGTAAGGGTCTGGGCCATGACCACTCCGCTCAGGATCAGGACTCCGCCAAGGAAGTGAAACAGCGCGATGCGCTCGCTCAGGGCGACCATGGCAATCAGGGCGCTGAACAGCGGCATCAGATTGATGAAGATGCTCGCCTGGCTGGCGCCGATCTGACGAATCGCCAGCATCCACAGGAAAGTCGTGATGATCGAGGCCGGGATCCCGGCATAGAGGATCAGGCCGATATTGCCCCCATCCACCGGGGTCATCGGGCCCAGCAGGTAGGGCGGCAGCAGAAACAGCACGGCGAAGATCACCTGAGCGTAGAGTAGCACCCAGGGGGGCAGGCCGATGGGCCAGCGCTTGAGCATCACCCCGTAGAGGGCGTAGCAGGTGGCGGCCACCAGCATCAAGGCATCGCCCCTGGCCACCGTCAGTTCCAGCAGTGACAGCGGATTGCCGCGCCCCAGCAGAATGGTCACACCTACCAGCGCCAGCAGACCGCCGGCTATCCCCCCGAGGCTCGGCGGCTCGCGCAGGATGAGGGCGCTGAGCAGGACGGTGAGCAGCGGCACCATGGCGGCCAGGATGCCCATGTTGGTGGCGCTGGTGGTCTCGGCGGCCACGTAGGCGAGCCCCTGCCACAGGCCCATGCCGAGCAGGCCCAGCACGGCGAGCTTCGGCCACTCGCGATAGATCGTTGAGCGATGCTTCCAGGCCGCCTGGGCCAGAAAGGGGGTGAGCACCACCAGCGCCAGCAGCCAGCGCAGGAAGGCGATGCTGCTCGGCGCAATGGCGTCCACGGTGAGCTGGTTGATGGTCATGTTGCCCGACCAGATCAGCACGGCGCCCAGCGGAGGCAGGAAGTAGAGCAGCGGCATGGCGTCCTCGGTACGTTGAAACGGGGCCTTTGCTGTCGGAGGCCCGGAAAAGGGGCATGATAGTCTCATGATCCGTGACATCCCATCGCCACAGGAAGTCTGCCATGAATGACCCCAACGGCTCGAACGATCCCTCATCACACGCCGCGACCAGCGACATGGAGACGGACTACGTCGTCGGCCAGGACAATATCGAGGGACAGCTCGGGCCCTTTGGCTTCGATATCCACAACCGGGTCTTTGTCGTGTCGGCCCTGGCCTCCTCGGTCTTCATCGTCCTCACTCTGATTTTTCCCGAGCGAGCCGGGGCCATCTTCCAGTCCATCGTCGCGTTTTCGACCGGCACCCTGGACTGGTACTTCATGATCGTGGTGAATATCTTCGTCCTGTTCAGCCTGGCGATGATCGTGCTGCCCTACGGGAAGATACGGCTGGGCGGCCCCGATGCGCGGCCAGAATATTCGTACCTCTCGTGGTTTTCGATGCTCTTCGCCGCCGGTATCGGTATCGGGCTGCTGTTCTTCGGCGTGCTTGAGCCGGTCTACCATGCCAACGTCTCGCTGCCGCTCGGCATCCCTTCACCCTTCGGCACCGATGGCGAGCTCGACCCGGGGGCCATTCCCGCCGCCACGGCGATGGGTCTGGCCGGCACCTATCTCCACTGGGGCATCCACGGCTGGGCGGTCTATGTGGTGATGGCGCTGGCGCTGAGCATCTTCACCTACAACAAGGGGCTGCCCTTTTCCATTCGCTCCGCGTTCTTCCCGATCCTCGGCGATCGCGTCTGGGGCTGGTGGGGACATGCGATCGATATTCTGGCGGTGTTCTCGACCCTGTTCGGGCTGGCCACGTCCCTGGGGCTCGGAGCTCAGCAGGCCAATGCCGGGATGAATTTTGTCTTTGGGCTGGAGGTCAGTGCCACCGCCCAGGTCGTCATCATCCTGCTGGTGACGGCGGTGGCGCTGGTGTCGGTCTGGCGGGGCCTCGATGGCGGCGTGAAGAAGCTTTCCGAACTCAACATGATCCTCGCCGTGCTTTTCTTCCTGTTCGTGCTGTTTGCCGGCCCGACCCTGATCGCCCTGAGCGGGTTCTGGAAAGGGCTCACGACCTACGTGACGGAATTTGTTTCACTGTCGGCCCCCTTCGGCCGTGACGACGATGCCTTTCGCCAGGACTGGACCATCTTCTACTGGGCCTGGTGGATCAGCTGGGCCCCCTTCGTCGGCATGTTCATTGCTCGGGTGTCACGCGGCCGGACGATCCGCGAGTTCGTGACCTGCGTGCTGATCATTCCCAGCCTGTTCATCTTCATCTGGATGGGGGTGTTCGGTGCCACTGCGCTGGAGCAGCTCTACGCCAGCCCGGATACCAGCCTGGTGAAGGACTACGTCATCGACAACTACAGCCCCGAACTCTCGCTGTTCGGCATGCTCAACGAGCTGCCCCTGACCGGCCTGATGGCGACCATCGCCATCGTGCTGGCGCTGGTCTTCTTCGTCACCTCCTCGGATTCCGGCTCCCTGGTGATCGACACGATCACGGCCGGCGGCAAGATCGATGCCCCGAGAACGCAGCGGATGTTCTGGGCGACGGTGGAGGGACTGATCGCCATCGTGCTGCTGCTCGGTGGCGGCCTGTCGGCGCTGCAGGCCGGAGTGACGGCGACGGCGATTCCGTTCTCCATCGTGATGCTGCTGATGTGCTATTCGATCATCAAGGCGCTGAATGGCGAGCTGCACCGCAGGTAAGCCGGTGTCGGCCGGCGGCGGTCAGGCTCGCTGACGGTCGTCGATTGCGTCATCCATGGAGGCGACCTCCAGCTTGTTGGAGAGGTGGTCGCGAAGGATCTGGCCCAGTCGCCGACCGTCACGCTGCTCCAGGGCCTCGATCATCGCCTGGTGATCCTCGACCGCCTGCTGCCAGAAGGCGTCGGTCATCTGCTTGGAGTAGCGCACCCGCTTTACCCGCTGGCTCAGGTTACTGTACATCTCCAGCAGGGCCTCGTTGTGCGAGGCGGCGAGGATGCCCTCGTGGATCTGGCGGTTGACCCGAAAGTAGTCCGCCAGCTCACGGCTACGGTAATGGCCCAGCAGACTGCCGTGCAGTTCCCGAATCTCGGCGATTTTCTCGTCGGTGATGTGCTGGCAGGCCAGCTCTCCCGCCAGCCCTTCCAGGGCCCCCATCAGGTCGTAGGTGTCCTTGACCATCTTGAGGGTCAACTGCCTGACTCGCGCCCCGCGGTTGGGCAGCAGCTCCACCGACCCCTCCGAGGCGAGCACCTTCAATGCCTCGCGCAGCGGGGTGCGGGAGACGCCGAAGCGCTCACAGAGTTCCCGTTCGGGAATGCGGTCACCCGACGCCAGTTCGCCCTGCTCGATGAGGTCCAGGATTCGGTCGGCGACCTCCCGGTAGAGGTTTCGGTGCTGAATCTTGCTCATGCTCGCTTCCTTGTGCGTGATACCGGTCAGCGTGTCATCTCATCTTGCCTCCGGCAGTCCCCTGCCGTCTTGCCCATTCTGCCCTAGCTTTCCTTGCATGGTGGCGAGGACGACAGGAGTGTGCAAAGTTATTATGAATTCAAAATTCCATCCGGTACAGAAGAGGGGAAGAGCAGATGGCAGGCAAGGTCTATCACAGCCGGGTGCTGTTGGGGCGCGCCTCGGCGCGACAGATTCTCGACGGCGCCTTCGCACTGGCGAGGGCGCAGGCGATGGCGCCACTCACGGTGGTGGTGCTGGATGGCGGGGGCCACCCGGTCGCCGCCGAGCGGGAGGACGGGTGTGCACCGCTGCGCTTCCCGGTGGCCAGCGGCAAGGCCTTCACGGCCCTGGGCAACGGGGCGGCCAGCGGTGTCATCGGCGCGCGCAATGCCGAGCGGCCGGCCTTTCTGGCCAGCGTCGCGGCGGCCTCGGGAGGGCGCTCGATCCCTGTTGCCGGTGGCGTGCTGATCCTGGATGACGACCACTGCGTGATCGGTGCGGTAGGGGTCAGCGGCGCCTCGTCCACCGAGGACGAGAAGGCCGCCATCGCCGGGATCGAGGCGGCAGGACTGGTCTGGGGCCTGGAGCCGGAGTGATTCCCTGGCCGATTCGTGTCTGGGGTGTGGCAGTGGAACGAATGCCTTGACACTCCTTCCCGGGCGGTACTAGCTTGAGGGAAGACGCATTTCGCATAAAGAATGCAATTTTGGCGTCTACCCGGCTTCGCCGATCTTCACAACAACAATTCACAGCAACACTTCACAACAACAAAAGAAGCAGAACCCTTGGGCATCCCCGCTCGAGCCAAGACTACAACAAGAGGAAAAGCGCCATGCATCTGCTACGTCTCACAGCGGTCGCCGCCGCCGTCGCCCTCGTGTCGGCCCCGCTCCAGGCCCGCGAGATCACCTTCGGTCACGTTGGAGGGCCCGACTCGCTGTTCTCCGACTCCGCCAACCATTTCGCCGAGCTCGTCAACGAACGCCTTCCCGAGCCCTACGAGGTCGTGGTCTTCGGTTCCAGCCAGCTGGGCACCGATTCCGAACTGCTGCAGCGCATGCGCCTGGGCACCGTCGACCTGGCGCTCCCCTCCACCATCATGTCCTCGGTAGCGGACGAGTTCGGTCTCTTCGAGCTGCCCTACCTGATCCAGGATCGCGAGCACATGAAGCGGGTCGAGGAAGAGATCGTCTGGCCGACCCTGGCCCCGCTGGCCGAGCAGAACGGCTATCGCATCCTCGCCGTCTGGGAGAACGGCTTCCGCCATATCACCAACAATCGGCGTGCCATCAACACCCCCGAAGACCTGCGCGGTGTCAAGCTGCGGGTGCCTCAGGGGGTGTGGCGCGTGCGGATGTTCGAGGAATTCGGCGCCGAGCCGTCGCCGATGTCGCTCTCCGAGGTCTTCATGGCCCTGCAGACCGGCGTCATGGACGGCCAGGAAAACCCGCTGGCCCAGATCGCCGGCCAGCGTTTCCAGGAGGTGCAGGACTACCTATCGCTGACCGGCCACGTCTATACGCCGGCCTATCTCACCGCCGGCCGCCGCTTCAACAACCTCCCCGATGAGATCCAGGAGATCGTCATCGAGGCGGCCAAGGAGACTCAGGCGTTTGTCTATGAGCACGCCGCTCGACTCGACGAGGACCTGATCGATGTGATCCGTCAGGCGAATACCGAGGTGAACGAGGTCGACACTTCGGTCTTCATCGATGCATCGGGGCCGATCTACGAGGCCTTCGCCAATGAGGTATCCGGCTCGCAGGAGCTGATCGACAGGGTGCTGGAGCTCGGCAACGACTCCTGATCCGTCTTGCGTCGCCTGCAAGGCTCCTGTCTCCCCCACGCCGTAGGGCGGCGTGGGGGCTCCTGTCCCCTTTCATGAACGAGTCGAGAGCCATGGGTATCGTGAACCAAACTTCACGCATCATGCAGCGGCTGCTCGAGATCATCACGGTGGTGCTGATGGTCTCGCTGACGCTGGTGGTGCTCTATGCGGTGGTCACCCGCTATGCCTGGCGTACCCCCTCCTGGTATGACGAAGTGGCCGCCATCATGCTGGTGTGGCTGACCTATTACGCCGGGGCACTGGCGGCGCTCAAGCGCGGCCATATCGGTGTCGACGGCGTGCTCGCCGCCCTGCCGGTGCGTGTCCGCATGCCGATTGCCTATCTCTCCGAGGCCCTCTTCATCGGCTTCTTCCTGGTGCTCGGCTGGGCCGGCCTGGTGGTTCTGGATGTCATGCAGGGCATGGCGTTGATCACCCTGCGCTGGGTGCCGCTCACCTTCACTCAGTCGGTCATCCCCATCGGGGCGGCGCTGTTCATCATCGCCCAGCTGCTCAGCATGCCCGCCCACCTGGCCAAGGTGCGCTCCGGCCTCACCCAGGAGGAGGAGGAGATCCGCCACGCCATCGCCGAGGCCGAGCGTGACAATGCGCGGGCCGGCTTCACCGCGGATGCACTGACCAGGAGGGATCAGCCATGACGCTGCCCTTCATGATAATCGGTCTGATGGGGCTGATCCTGATGGGATTGCCCATCGCGGTGGCGCTGGCGGTCGTGGCCACGGTGGCGATTGTGGTCTATCAGGGCGTGGAGATGCTCCCCAACATCGGGCTGACCATGTTCGAGGGGGCCAGCAGCTTTCCGCTGTTGGCCATCCCGATGTTCGTGCTGGCCGGCGCCATCATGAACACCGGCGGGATCTCGAAGCGTCTGATCGCCTTTGCCTCGGCGCTGTTCGGCTTCATCCGCGGGGGCCTGGCGATGATCAACATCGGCGTCTCGCTGTTCTTCGCCGAGATATCCGGCTCCGCCGTGGCCGACGTGGCCGCCACCGGCTCGGTGCTGATCCCGGCCATGAAGAAGCGTGGCTATCCCAGCGCCTTCGCCGCGGCCGTGACCTCCTCGTCGGCGTCCCTGGCGATCATCATTCCCCCCTCCATTCCGATGATCCTCTACGGGGTGATGTCGGGTGCCTCCATCGTCCAGCTGTTCGTGGCCGGTATCGTGCCCGGGCTGCTGGGGGCCGCGGGCCTGATGGCGCTGAGCTACTACTACGCCCGCAAGTACGACTGGCCGGTGGAGGAGGTGTTCCAGTTCAAGCGCGTCAAGCAGACCGCCAAGGAGGCCAGCTGGGCCCTGACGCTGCCGATCATCATCCTGGGTTCCATCTTCGGTGGCTTCGTGACCGCCACCGAAGGCGCCGGCCTGGCGGTGGCGGCGGCGATCTTCATCAGCGCCGTGATCTACCGCGAGCTGGATCTGCGCACCCTCTACAAGGCGATCATCGACGGGGGTCAGCAGACCGCCGTGGTGATGCTGCTGGTGGCGGCCTCGGCCCTCATCGGCGTCTTCCTGACAGAGATGCGCATGCCCCAGCAGCTGGCCCAGGCGGTACTCGCCCTGACCGACAACAAGTACGTCATCCTGATGATGCTGAACGTCTTCTTCCTGATGATCGGGCTCTTTCTGCATTCGGCGGCGGCGATCATCCTGGTGGTGCCCATCGTCATGCCGCTGGTCGGCGCGGCCGGAATCGACCCGGTCCACTTCGGCCTGGTGGTGTGCCTCAACCTGGCCATCGGCCAGCAGACGCCACCGGTGGCGAGCGTGCTGATCACGGCCTGCTCGATCGCCAAGGCGGATGTGTGGTCGGTGACCCGTTCGAACCTCGGTTTCATCGGCGTGCTGCTCTTCATCCTGCTGCTGGTGACCTATATCCCCGCCATTCCGATGGCCCTGGTGGAGTTCTTCTACCGCTAGCGGAGAGGGGCCCGGCGGGGTTGCTCTCCGCCGGGCCGATCAGCCGAGGAGGGGAGATGAAAATCGTAAAAAATGCATTCATTATTCATTTCCGGCATCAGGCCGGTTCGAGGGAGAGGCATGATGACCGCCAACACCCTGCTGCATGAGGTGCGCGACGGCGTGGCCTGGCTTGGCTTCAACCGCCCCGAGAGCCGCAACGCCATGACCTGGGAGATGTATGACGCCCTCTCCGAATACTGCGACCGCATTGCCTCGGATGACGCCATCCACGCGGTGGTGCTCCACGGCGTAGGCGGCGAGGCCTTCGTGGCGGGCACCGACATCGGCCAGTTCGAACACTTCAGCGAGCCCGAAGACGGTATCGGCTACGAGCAGCGCATCGATGCGGTGGTCGGCAAGCTCGAGTCCCTGGACAAGCCCACCATCGCCCTGCTGGAGGGGGCCTGCGTGGGTGGCGGTGCGGCCCTCGCCCTGGTTTGCGATTTCCGCTACGCCACGCCGAGTCTCAAGTTCGGCGTGCCTATCGCTCGCACCCTGGGCAACACCCTCTCCATTACCAACATCTCGCGGCTGATCGACATGTTGGGGGTGGCCCGCACCAAGGAGGCGCTGATGCTGGGCACTCTCTTCGATGCGGAACAGGCCAGCGCGGCCGGGCTGGTCAATGCGGTCCTGGCACCCGACAGCATTTACGCAGAGGTGGCCGCCGTGGCCGAGCAGCTGGGGCGGCGGGCGCCCCTCACCCTCAAGGCCAGCAAGGCACTGGTGGGCCGGGTGCTGGCGCACCGCCGCCTCGCGCGGGAGTCCAGCGATGACTGGGTCACCGCCTGCTACATGAGCGATGACTTCAAGGCGGCGGTGAGCAAGTTCCTGCACAAGACACCCTTCGAGTGGACCGGCCGCTGAGCCGATCACCAGGCTGGCCGAGGCTGGCATGACACGACAACAACAAGCGAGGTGAAGCCGATGCTTCCCCTGGAAAGACTCAAGGTCCTGGACGTTTCGCAGATCATGGCCGGCCCCTACTGCACCATGGTGCTGGGCGACATGGGAGCCGAGGTGATCAAGGTCGAGAAGATCAACGGCGGCGACGACAGCCGCCAGATGGGCCCCTACGTCAACGACGAGTCGACCTGCTTCTCGCAGATCAACCGCAACAAGAAGAGCATCTCGCTCAACCTCAAGGAGGAGCGGGCCCGGGAGATCTTCTACCGGCTGGCCCGAGAGGCGGACGTGGTGGTCGAGAACTATCGTCCCGGCGTGACCACCTCTCTCAAGATCGACTACGACACCCTCAAGGCGATCAATCCCGGGATCATCTACTGCTCGATCTCAGGCTATGGCCAGACCGGCCCCTACAGCCATCGCGGCGGCTTCGATCTGGTGGCTCAGGGCATGACCGGGCTGATGTCGATGACCGGCGAAAAGGGACGTCGGCCGCTCAAGACCGGCGTGGCCGTCTACGACATCGGCGGGGGCATCACCGCGGTCTACTCGATCCTGGCCGCCTATATCCACCGGATGGCCACCGGAGAAGGGCAGCACATCGATATCGCCATCACCGAGTGCGGCCTGCCCTGGTTCACCTGGGAAGCCGCCGCCTACTTCTCGGAGGGCAAGGTACCCGAGCCCACCGGCTGGCGGCATCGGGTGTCGGCACCCTACCAGGCGGTCAAGGCTCGGGATGGCTATCTGATGCTGGGCTGCGCCAACCAGCGCACCTGGGAGCGTTTCTGCGGCGACGTGCTGGAGCGCCCGGCGCTGATGGAAGACCCGCGTTTTCTTACCAATTCCGATCGCGGCCAGAACGTCGAGGAACTCGAGGCGCTGCTGGAGACGATCATGGCCGACCGGGACGTGGACGACTGGCTGGCGAGCTGTGATCGGGCCGGCGTCCCAGCCGGGCCAATCAACGACTTCGCCCAGGCCATGGATGACGAGCACTACCTGGCGCGCGGCATGGTGCAGGAGATGGAGCACCCGGTGATCGGCAAGATGAAGACCATCGGCTTTCCGAGCAAGTTCTCGGCCACGCCCTCCCAGATCCGGTCTCCGGCCCCGCTGTTCGGCCAGCATACCGATGAGGTGCTCGGCGACCTGGGCCTTGCCCCCGATGAACTCGACACGCTGCGTGACGAGGGCTGCATCAAATAGCCCCGACGCCGACCCCGATACCACACATTCTACGGAGAGACTTCATGCTCAAGCTCGACTTTCATCCTTCCGGCCGCCATTTTCTGCAGATTCCCGGTCCCTCACCGGTACCGGACCGCATCCTGCGCGCCATGAGCCTGCCGACCATCGACCACCGCGGGCCGGAGTTCGGCGCCCTCGGCCTGGAGCTTCTCGGCAAGATCAGGAAGGTCTTCAAGACCGAGAGCCCGGTGATGATCTATCCGGCCTCCGGGACCGGGGCCTGGGAGGCCGCGCTGGCCAATACCCTGTCGCCGGGGGACCGCGTGCTGATGTTCGAGACCGGCCACTTCGCCAGCCTGTGGTATGCGATGGCGCGTCGCCTGCAGCTCGAGCCCGAATTCATCGGGCTCCCCGGCTATGAAGGCTGGCGCCACGGTGTGCAGGCCGAGATGATCGAGGCGCGTCTCAGGGAGGACGCCGACCATGCGATCAAGGCAGTTTGTGTGGTGCACAACGAGACCTCCACCGGGGCGACCAGCGATATCGCCGCGGTGCGCCGCGCCATGGATGCCGCCGGCCACCCGGCGCTGCTGCTGGTGGACACCATCTCGGGCCTCGCCAGCGCCGACTATCGCCACGACGAGTGGGGCGTCGACGTGACCATCTCCGGTTCCCAGAAGGGGCTGATGCTGCCCCCGGGAATCAGCTTCAACGCTATCTCCGAGAAGGCCATCGCGGCCAGCCGCGAGTCGACCATGCCCAGGAGCTTCTGGGCCTGGGACGAGATCCTCGAGGCCAACCAGAACGGCTACTGGCCCTACACCCCCAGCACCAATCTGCTCTACGGCCTGAACGAGTCGCTGGACATGCTGCTCGAGGAGGGGCTGGACCACGTCTTCGCCCGCCATCAGCGCTGGGCCGCCGGCGTGCGCACGGCGGTAGAGGCCTGGGGCCTGGAGATCCAATGCCTGGAGCCGGCGGTCTACTCGCCGGTGCTTACCGGGGTGGTGATGCCGGAGGGCATCGACGCCGATGCGGTGCGGAGGATCATCTACGAGCGCTTCGATCTCTCGCTGGGCACCGGCCTGGGCAAGGCCAAGGGCAGGATGTTCCGCATCGGCCACCTGGGCGACTGCAACGACCTGACTCTGATCGCCACCCTGGGCGGATGCGAGGCGGGCATGAAGCTCGCCGGCGTGCCCCTGGCGGGCAGCGGCGTGACAGCGGCACTGGACTACTTCGCCCAGCATCCGCTCGATGCCAAGTGATTCCACCTCGATGATTCCCCACCCAAGGCTGAGGAAGGCAGGATGACGTCTCTGACGGGCAAGAACGCTTCCCCGGATGCGCGGGTCAAGCCAGTGACCGAGCTGGCGGCCCGACTCTCCCGGGAGATGGAAGGCGAGGTACTGTTCGACCAGGCCTCGCGCGGCCGCTACTCGACGGACGCCTCGATCTACCAGGTGATGCCGGTGGGCGTGGTGATACCGCGCCACCAGCAGGATCTGACCACGGCGCTGGAGATCGCCCGGGATGCCCGGGTGCCGATCCTGGCCCGCGGCGCCGGCACCAGCCAGTGCGGCCAGACCGTGGGCGAGGCGCTGGTGATCGACAGCACCCGCTGGCTCGACCAGGTCATCGAGTTCGACCCCGAGGGGCGCACCGTAGTGGTGGAGCCGGGCATCGTGCTCGACCATCTCAACGCCTGGCTCAAGCCCCACGGGCTCTGGTACCCGGTGGACGTATCCACCAGCGCCCAGTGCACGATCGGGGGCATGACCGGCAACAACTCCTGCGGCTCGCGCTCGATCTACTACGGCAACATGGTGCACAACGTGCTGGGCGTGGACGCCTGGCTGGCCGACGGCAGCGAGGGCCACTTCGGCTTCGTCGACCGGCTGCCGGCCTCGGGAAGGGTGCGCGAGCTGGCCGACCGGGTGAAGGCCATCGCCGATGGCGTGGCCCCCGAGATCCGGGAGCATTTCCCCAAGGTGCTGCGGCGCGTCGGCGGCTACAACCTCGACCTCTTCGATTGCCAGAACCCCAAGCCCTACGACCCGGACGGGCGGGTCAACCTGGCCCACCTGCTGGTGGGGTCCGAGGGCACCCTGGGGGTGAGCCGGCGCATCACGCTTCGGCTCTCGCCGCTCCCGGAGCAAAAGGTGCTCGGGGTGGTGAACTTCCCCACCTTCTACCAGGCCATGGATGTCACCCAGCACATCGTCACCCTGGGGCCCACCGCCGTGGAGCTGGTGGATCGCACCATGATCGACCTCTCGCTGGAGAACCCGGCGTTCCGGCCGGTGATCGAGAAGGCGCTGATCGGCAGCCCCCAGGCCGTGCTGCTGGTGGAGTTTTCCGGACAGGACCGCGAGGCCCAGATCGCATCGCTGGCGCGCCTTGGCGAACTGATGGCCGACCTCGGGCTGCCCGGCAGCGTGGTGAACATGCCGGAGCCCGCCGAGCAGAAGGCGCTGTGGAACGTACGCAAGGCCGGCCTCAACATCATGATGAGCATGAAGGGAGACGGTAAGCCGGTCTCCTTCATCGAGGACTGTGCGGTGCCGCTGGAGCATCTGGCCGACTACACCGACAAGCTGACCGAGGTCTTCCACCGCTACGGCACCGAGGGCACCTGGTATGCCCACGCCAGCGTGGGCACCCTGCACGTGCGGCCGATCCTCGACATGCGCCGCAACGGCGGCGAAAAGATGCGCGAGATCGCCGAGCAGGCCTCCGCCCTGGTCCGCGAGTACAAGGGCGCCTACTCCGGCGAGCACGGCGATGGCCTGTGCCGCGGCGAGTGGGTGGCCTGGCAGTTCGGGCCCACCGTCAACGACGCCTTCAAGGCGGTAAAGGGCGCCTTCGACCCGGATAACCTGCTCAACCCGGGCAAGATCGTCGATACGCCGAAGATGGATGACGAGCGCTACTTCCGCTTTCCACCGTCGTCTCGCAGGATCCCGCTGTCGCCGGTATTCGACTGGTCGGCCTGGAACGTCACCCGCGACCCGCTGACCGGCGAGCAGGGCGAGCCCGGCAGCGCCGGCGACGCCACCCACGGCCTGGCCATGGCGGTGGAGATGTGCAACAACAACGGCCACTGCCGCAAGTTCGACGCCGGCACCATGTGCCCCAGCTATCGCATCACCCGGGACGAGCAGCACCTAACCCGCGGGCGCGCCAACACCCTGCGGCTGGTGCTCACGGGTCAGCTGGGCGAGGAGGGGCTGGCCAGCGACGACGTCAAGGCAGCGCTCGACCTCTGTGTCTCCTGCAAGGGCTGCAAGCGCGACTGCCCCACCGGTGTCGACATGGCCAAGTTCAAGATCGAGGCGCGCACCGCCCGGGTCCGGGCCAGGGGGCTGTCGCTGCGTGATCGCCTGGTCGGCGAGCTGCCGCGCTATGCGCCCTGGGCCAGCCGGTTCGCCGGGCTGGTCAATGGCGTCGAGCGTGTGCCCCCGCTGGCCCGAGGGATCAAGCGGGCGCTCGGGCTGGCCCCGCAGCGCGCGCTGCCGGCCTTCAGCGGCAACTTCCTGGCCGAGCCGCACGACACCCCGGCTCTCGCCTCGCGGGAGGTGCTGCTGTTCGTCGATACCTTCAACAACTATCAGGAGGGGGATAACGCCCGGGCCGCCAGACGGGTGCTGGAAGCCGCCGGCTACCGGGTGCATCTGAACGTCAGGAAGGGCGAGCGACCGCTGTGCTGCGGTCGCACCTACCTCTCTTCCGGGCAGTTCGACAAGGCCCGGCGGGAGGCGCGTCGGACCCTCGATCACCTGATGCCTCATGTGAAGCGGGGCGTGGCCATCGTCGGTCTCGAACCATCATGCCTGCTGACCCTGCGCGACGAGTTCCTGCAGTACGGCTTCGGCAAGGAGGCCGAGACGCTCTCCCGCTCGGCCTTCCTGTTCGAGGAGTTCCTGGTCAGGGCCCGCGATGCGGGTGAGCTTCCGCTGGCGCTCAAGGCGCTTCCCCAGCGCCGCGCCATGCTCCACGGTCACTGCCACCAGAAGGCCTTCGACGCGCTGCGCCCGGTCGAGGCGGTGCTGTCGTGGATCCCCGACCTCGAGGTCGAGACCATCGAGTCCTCCTGCTGCGGCATGGCGGGCAGCTTCGGCTACGAGGTGGAGCACTATGACGCCTCGCTGGCGATGGCGGAGCTGTCGCTGCTGCCGGCGATCCGCGAGGCCGACGACGATGCCGTGCTGGTCGCCGACGGCACCAGCTGCCGGCACCAGATCCGCGATGGCAGCGGTCGCGAGGCGCTCCACGTGGCCCGCCTGCTGGAGCAGGCGCTGGCCTGACCCAGGGGGAGAGGGCCACGTCGGGCAAGTCCGGCCAGCGCCGGCTCGCCCGACGTGGCCCCGCGTGGCATCCTCACCCCATCCCTTTCTGCAGGAGAACCCCCATGGCGATCTACCAGTACGCAGAGCACCGCCCCGAGCTCCATGACGATGTCTACGTGGCCGAGACGGCCGATGTGATCGGCCAGGTCACCCTCAAGCGTGGCACCAGTGTCTGGTACCAGGCGGTGCTGCGCGGTGATACCGATCACCTCGAGGTCGGTGAGGAGAGCAATATCCAGGACGGCGCGGTGCTGCATGCCGACCCCGGCTTTCCGCTCAGGGTGGGCAAGGGTGTGACGGTAGGACACCAGGCGATGCTGCACGGCTGCACCGTCGGCGACGGCAGCCTGATCGGCATCCAGGCGGTGATCCTCAACGGCGCGGTGATCGGCGAGAACTGCCTGGTGGCGGCCGGCGCCGTGGTCAAGGAGAACGCCAGTTTCCCCGACAATTCGCTGATCGTCGGCGCGCCGGCCAGGGTGGTCCGCGAACTCTCGCAGGAGGCCATCCAGGGACTCAAGAAGAACGCGGCCGGCTATGTCGAACGCGGCCGCCTGCATGCGAGCCAGCTGAAACGCATCGACTGATATCGCTCGCTGAGCCCGGTCCGGCTTCAGGCGCATGAGCCACAACGCACAGGGCCTCGCTCCTGCCGGAGCGAGGCCCTGTCATGTCGGCCGCGTCAGATTCAGCCGATGGCGGCGACGCCGGCCTTGGCCACCTGGACATCCTGGTCGGGCTTGACGCCGGAGATGCCGACGCTGCCGGCGACCTCGCCGTCCACCAGCACCGGTACGCCGCCGGCCAGCAGCGACTGCATGGGCGCGGTGACGAAGGCGGTACGGCCGCCGTTGATCATGTCCTCGAAGGCCTGGGTCTCGCGGCGGCCGATGGCGGCGTTGCGGGCCTTCTGGGACGCCACGTCGGCGCTGAAGGGTGGCGCGTTGTCCATGCGGCGCAGGCCGAGCAGGTGGCCACCGTCATCGGCCACGGCGATGGTCACGCCCCAGCCGTTGGCCTCGGCCTCATGCTGGGCGGCATCGAGAATGGCGTTCACGTCGGTCAGGGTCAGTGCGGGCTTGTTTTTCATGGGTATCTCCTCAGGGGGTTAGAGCTTCGTCGACGATTTCTATCCAGTGGCGCACCGGAGTGCGGTTGGCGCCGGCGAGGTGTGTCTGGCAGCTGAATGATTGAGCGCCGTGACGATCCTTCATGCCAGTGCCTCATCGACGATTTCGATCCAGTGTCTGACCGGGGTGCGGTTGGCGCCGGCGAGGTGTGTCTGGCAGCCGATATTGGCCGTCACGATCACCTCGGGGCTGCCGGCTTCCAGGTTGTCGAGCTTGTTGTCGCGCAGCTGGGTGGCGAGCTCGGGCTGGGTGATGGCGTAGGTGCCCGCCGAGCCGCAGCAGAGGTGGGCGTCGGCCACCGGCGTGAGGCTGAAACCTAGCCGGGTCAGCACGGTTTCCACGGCGCCGCCCAGCTTCTGGGCGTGCTGCAGGGTGCAGGGGCAATGGAAGGCAAGTCGGCGGCCCTGCGTTACCTCGAGGCCGTCGACGGCCTCGTCGCGGAGCACTTCGACCAGATCCTTGGCCAGCTCGCCCACTCGGGCGGCCTTCTCGGCGTAGGCCGGGTCATCCTTGAGGATCTCACCGTACTCCTTCACGAAGGCGCCGCAGCCGCTGGCAGTCTGCACGATGGCTTCAACCCCGGCCCCATCCTCTTTCTCGATATGCGGCCACCAGGCGTCGATGTTGGCTCGCGCCCGGGCGCGGCCAGCGTCATGGGCGTTAAGGTGGAAGTCGATGGCGCCGCAGCAGCCGGCCTCCGCCACCGGGGTCAGGCCGATACCGAGTCGGTCCAGCACCCGGGCGGTGGCGGCGTTGGTATTGGGAGAGAGCCCCGGCTGCACACAACCCTCGAGGATCAGCATTCGGCGGGCGTGGCGCTGGCCATCGGGCCGCTTGCCGGCGTCGATGGGCGCCGGAGGCAGCTTGTCCCTCAAGGCGCCGGGTACCAGCGGCCGGAAGGTCTGGCCCAGCCTGAGCAGCGCCTGGAAGCGCTTGGGCTCCACCAGCATCTTGCGCAGGGCGAAGCGCTGGGCGCGCTCCGCCGGCCTGCGCGGGACCCGGCGCTCGATCTCGGCGCGGCCGATGTCGAGCAGCTTGTGGTATTCCACGCCGGATGGGCAGGTGGTCTCACAGTTGCGGCAGGTCAGGCAGCGGTCCAGGTGCAGCCGGGTCTCCTCGGTGACCTTGTCGCTGCCTTCGGGCGCCTCGAGCATCTCCTTCATCAGGTAGATACGTCCCCGGGGGCCGTCGCGCTCGTCACCCAGCAGCTGGTAGGTGGGACAGGTGGCGTTGCAGAAGCCGCAGTGCACGCAGCTGCGCAGCACCCGGTCGGCCTCGCGGATATGCGGCTTCTTGAGGTCTTCCTCGGTAAAGTGCGTCTGCATCTCGGCGTTTCCCCTCTGTCTCAGAATGCCGCGTAGAGCCGGCCCGGGTTGAAGATCCCCTTGGGGTCAAGCTCGGCCTTGAGGTTGCGGTGGTATTTCTCGACCACCGGGGCGAGCGGGGTGAAGGGCTCCTCCACCGACTGCCCGCTGGCGCCGCGGAAGCAAGTGGCGTGTCCTCCGGCGCGGGCGACGATCTCGCGCAGGGCATCGGCATCCAGGTCGCAGCGCACCCAGCGCTGGGCGCCGGCCCAGTCGTAGAGCACGTCGGTCTCGTCGACGTCGGGCAACTCGAGCGCCGGGGTGTGGTTGGGCAGCGACAGCCGCCACAGCGGTCGGGTGTCCTGGGCGCTGAAGAACGCCAGACGCTGTTCGCGCAGGGCCTCCCAGAAATCGCCATTGAGCTCGTCGCCGCCAAGCCGCTGGGCGGTGGCGGCCACCGAGCTTGGCCCGCCCTCCAGCCGCAGATGCAGGGCGCCATCCAGCCAGGCGGCGGCGGTGATGGGCACCGGTTGACGGCCCCACTCGGAGAGTTTCTCCAGGGCCTCGGTCAGCGGCATGTCCAGGTGCAGGCTGCGGCTGGCGCCTGGCAGCGGCAACACCTTCATGGAGACCTCGGTGAGCAGCCCCAGGGTGCCCTGGGCGCCGACCATCAGCCGTGAGAGGTCATAGCCGGCCACGTTCTTCATCACCTGGCCACCAAAGCGCTGCTCGCTGCCCTGGCGGGTAATGAGCCGCGTGCCCAGCACGAAGTCGCGCACGCTGCCGGCCCAGGGGCGGCGGGGGCCGGAGAGGCCGGTGGCAATCATGCCGCCCACGGTGGCGTTCTCGCCGAAGTGGGGCGGTTCGCAGGGCAGCATCTGACCGTTGACGGCCAGGGCACCTTCCAGCTCACGCAGCGGGGTGCCGGTGCGTACCGAGACGATCAGCTCCACCGGGTCGTACTCGGTGATGCCGCGGTGCTCGCGTGTCGAAAGCGCCTCGCCCTGGACCTCGCGACCATAGAATGCCTTGGTGTCGCCGCCGACGATGCACAGGGGCGTGCCGTGGGCCTCGGCGCGGCGGATGCGCTCGGCCAGCGCTTCGCTGGCGTCATGGCTGGGAATGTCGTGATGGGGGGTGTCGTGGGTGGTCACCATATCGTCCTGTCTCTCAGCCGTGGCTCTTATGGGCCTGGGTCTGGGCGGGCGCGTCGCCGGCGCTCTTGGTCAGCCGGAACTCGGAACAGCGGGCCGGCGTGGGAATATTCTTGCCCGGGTTGAGCAGCTCGTCGGGATCGAAGGCGCGCTTGGCCGCCCGGAAGGTCACAAGCTCGCCGGGGCTGAACTGCACGCACATCTGATGGATCTTCTCGCGGCCCACGCCGTGCTCGCCGGTGATGGTGCCGCCCACCTCGACGCACAGCTCGAGAATGCGGCCGCCGAGTTCCTCGGCGCGCTCGAATTCGCCGGGCTGGTTGGCATCGAAGAGAATCAGCGGGTGCATGTTGCCGTCGCCGGCGTGGAAGACGTTGGCCACGCGCAGGCCATACTCCTCGCCGAAGTCGTTGATGCCCTTCAGCACCCGGGCCAGCTCGCGGCGGGGAATGGTGCCGTCCATGCAGTAGTAGTCCGGCGACATGCGGCCTACCGCCGGGAAGGCATTCTTGCGCCCGGCCCAGAAGAGCGCACGCTCGGCCTCGTCGCGTGCCAGCTGGATGCCGGTGGCGCCGGCCTCTTCCAGGACCCGTCGCACCGTGGCGCAATCGTCATCCACATCCGCCTCCACGCCATCCAGCTCGCAGAGCAGGATCGCCTCGGCTTCCACCGGGTAGCCGGCGCCGATGAAATCTTCGGCGGCCCGGATCGCCAGGTTGTCCATCATCTCCAGACCGCCGGGAATGATGCCCGCGGCGATGATGGCACCCACGGCGTTGCCGGCCTTCTCGATGTCGTCGAAGCTGGCCATCAGCACCTTGGCGCTCTCCGGCTTGGGCAGCAGCTTGACGGTGATCTCGGTGACCACCCCGAGCATGCCCTCGGAGCCGGTAAACAGCGCAAGCAGGTCGAAGCCGGGGGCATCCAGGGCGTCCGAGCCCAGGGTCATGTGCTCGCCTTCGATGGTCAGGACCTCGACCTTGATGACGTTATGGACGGTGAGCCCGTACTTGAGGCAGTGCACGCCGCCGGCGTTCTCGGCCACGTTGCCGCCGATGGAGCAGGCGATCTGCGATGAGGGATCCGGCGCGTAGTAGAGGCCATGGGGAGCCGCCGCCTCTGAGATGGCCAGGTTGCGCACGCCGGGCTGGACCCGGGCGATGCGTGCATCGGGGTCGATCTCGAGGATGCGATTGAAGCGTGACAGCACCAGCAGCACACCGTGTTCCAGCGGCATGGCGCCGCCGGATAGGCCGGTGCCGGCGCCGCGGGTCACCACCGGCACGCCCAGAGCACAGCAGCGCTTGAGCAGGGTCTCGACCTGCTCGAGAGTCTCGGGGAGGGCGACCAGCATGGGCAGGGCGCGGTAGGCGGAGAGACCGTCGCACTCGAAGGGGCGCAGATCCTCCTCGCGGTGCAGCAGGGTCATCCCCGGCAGGGCCTGCCGGAGATCGGCCAGCACCTCGGACTGGTCGCGCCCGGGTTGGCCGCCATCGAGTCTTGGGTCGAAGTGGGTATTCATGGTGACTCCTGAGCGAGAGGGACATCACTTGAGTTTAGGACCAATTTTATGGAAAGAATTTCTATAAGGCCATGGAAATTTTTTTCATAAAACTCGCCTGTGCTTTGCCGGATCGAGAAATGACCGGGCCCCGCCGATGATCGGCGAGGCCCGGAGAGCGTCATGCTCGTGCCATCATCCTGCCCGCATCAGCGGATCGGAGATGCCCATGACATAGAAGGCAATCATCGCAATGATGCCGGTGAACACCAGGTAGTAGATGGTCGGCAGGATGGTCTTGCGGATGGTGATGCCCTCGCGGCCGAGCAGGCCCACGGTGGCAGACGCCGCGACCACGTTATGGATGGCGATCATGTTACCCGCCGCGGCACCTACGGCCTGCAGTGCCACCATCATGGCGGTGGAGACACCCAGCTGCTGTGCCACGTTGAACTGGAACTCGGCCAGCATCAGGTTCGACACGGTGTTGGACCCCGCGATGAAGGCGCCGAGGGCACCGACGGCCGGGGCAAAGAACGGATAGACACCGCCCACGCTGTCGGCGACCAACTGCGCCATGGCCACCGGCATGGAGACCAGGTCCGCCGCGTTGACGCCAGAGTTGATCAGGATTCGCACCATGGGGATGGTGAAGATCAGCACGAAGCCGGCACCGAGGATGGTCTTCGAGGACTCGCTGAAGGCATCCCTGAGCTCGCCCAGACGCATCTTGTGGAGCAAGGCGGTGAGGAACACCACCATCAGCAGGATCCCACCCGGCAGGTAGAGCGGCTGGATGGCACCCGAGACCCCTGCTTCACCCAGGATATTGCTCCAGCCGAAGCTGATGGACTGCAGCGCTTCGCGGAAGGGGGCAACGGTACGTGAGGCCACCAGGATCACGGCCAGCAGCACGTAGGGAACCCAGCCCATGAAGGTTGTGATCGGCGTCTTCCCCACGACGTCCTCGGTCTTGATCACCAGCTTGCCGATCCACTCGTCGGGCCAGGACTTGTAGTCCGGGAAGTCCCAGACGTCCTTGGGAATCAGGAAGCCCTTGCGGGCCGCCGGTACGACGATGGCCAGGCCGACACCGGCACCGATCATCGACGGGAATTCCGGGCCAAGCAGCACGCCTGCCAGCATGTAGGGGACCACGAAGGCCACACCGGCGAAGATGGCGAAGGGGGCGATGGAGAGGCCCTCCTTCCACGACTTGTTCGCGCCGAAGAACTTGACCATGATCACCACCATGATCAGCGGCATCAGAACGCCGACGATACCGTGGATCACGGCCACTTCGGCGGCGATCAGGCGGAAGTATTCAAGCCAGGTATAGCCACCGGCTTCCAGCGTCTCGGTGATCCCGTCGCGGTTGATGCCACCGGTGACCCCCACCACGATGGGAGTGCCCACGGCACCGAAGGAGACCGGGGTGGACTGGATCATCATGCCGACCACTACGGCGGCCAGCGCCGGGAAACCGAGCGCTACCATCAGCGGGGCAGCCACGGCGGCCGGCGTACCGAAGCCGGAGGCGCCCTCGATAAAGCAGCCGAACAGCCAGGCGACGATGATGGCCTGGACACGACGGTCAGGGCTGATGCCCGAGAAGCCCTTGCGGATGGCGGTGATGCCGCCGGAGTGCTTCAGGGTGTTGAGCAGCAGGATGGCACCGAAGATGATCCACAGGATCGACACGGTGAGGATCAGCCCCTGAAGGGTTGACGCCAGTACACGGTTGAAGCTCATGTCCCAGGCAAACAGGGCGATGAGGGCGGTGACTACATAGACCACCGGCATGGCGGTCTTCGCCGGCATTCGCAGGCCGATCAGCAGTACACCGGCCAGCACCAGAGGCGTGAAGGCCAGCAGCGCAAGTAGGGTGTTATTCATGAGGCAGGTTTCCCCTCGATTGTTGTGATGGTGTTGTCCGCAATGAGGTGGCACGACACCGCCTGCCGAGGGCGCGGCGGATGCGCGAAAGATACGCCCTGGAAGCGTTGATTCGCCAGCCGTGGAAAATTGGTATTACCAATATTTCGATGGGTTCCAGAATGCTTGTGATAAAAAAATGTATTTATAAACAATGGATTGTATTGTCATGCCCTGGTTCTGGAACGAAACAGTGCTTTCCAGCTATAGACTAAAAGACAAAGCAACAGCGCCCTGGACTGTTCCGACAAGTGGCATGACAGGGCAAGTCAAAGGCTGGCAGACTGTTTCGTTTATGCCGACTGAAACGGGAGAATGTCATGACAAGGGTGCTCTATGATCTCTGCGGTATTGATGAGGGGCTGCGTTTCTCGCCCTACTGCTGGCGTGTTCGCTACGCCCTGGCCCACAAGGGACTTGAGGTAGAGACCCGCCCCTGGCGCTTCAATGACAAGGCGGCGCTGGCCTTCGCCGACCATGACAAGGTGCCGGTTCTGGTCGATGGCGATGCGGTCATCACCGACAGCTACGAGATTCTTCGCTACCTTGATCGCACCTACCCCGAGTCTCCCCTGCTCGGCGATGGCTCTGCCGAGGGGCGGGCCAGCTTCCTCAAGCACTATGCCGATCGTGCCCTGCAGCCGGCGATGCTGCGCACCATCGTCATGGACCTGCTCAACGCCATCCACCCCGATGATCGTGAGTATTTTCGCGATACCCGCGAGCGGCGCCTGGGCCGAACCCTCGAGGAATTTCACTCTCCCGCAAAGGGGCTGGCCCAGCTCGATGCCGCCCTGGAGCCACTGCGCGGCCGTCTGAAGGAGTCGGACTTCATCGACGGGGAGGCGCCGGCGGCAGGGGACTATCTGGTGTTCGGCAGCTTCATGTGGGCGCGCTGCGTGTCGAGCGCCGACCTGGTCTCCAACGCCGACCCCGTGTATCGCTGGCTGGAACGTATGCTTGATCAGCACAACGGCCTGGGTCGCGGGGCCATGCGCATCACCGATGTAAAGGACTCTTATCGCTGACGGGTCGCGACCTCTGCTGTCGAGACGACGAACGATCATCAACGGGCGCCATCGTTCAGGGATGCGTTGGGGGGATGAAGAAAATGGTCCGGCGCCATGTTGCGCTGCACAAAAGTGACTGCTATGTTGCATTGCAGCGCAGGGCAAGGCGCCCTGACTTCCCAAGCTTGTCTTCCCAAGTTAGACGGAGGTGTATCATGACCAAGGCAACCACCCAGAAAGCCACCGACAAATTCGAGGGCCTGTTAGTCGAGCCGGCACGCGCCTACGGCTCCCTGACCCTGGAGTACTACGAAAAACTGATGGCCGCCCAGCTTGAGGCGACGCGTCGCTATGCCGACTTCGGCCTGGCCCAGGCCCGCGCCTGGATCGACGTGCGTGATGCCGAGGGGCTCAAGAAGGTCATGGAGGACCAGCAGAAGGTGGCTCAGGACCTGGGCGATCATCTCAAGGCCGACGTCGAGAAGCTCTCCGGCCTGAGCCAGGACTACGTGCAGAAGAGCCAGAAGCTGGTCGAAGAGAGCATGAAGTCCGCGACCGACGCCGCCAAGTAAGCTGCCGACAATCAGCAAGCTGTACCGGGGTATCGCCGGTCGCTGAATGTCACGGGCCGCTTCCCGATCGGGGAGCGGCCCGTGTCGTACATGGCCAGCGTATCGGCCCTGCTCAGGAGGGATCCTCTGCGAGCAGGCGGACCACCTCGTTATCCTCCACCTGGCCGAAGTCAGCGAAGAAGTGGCCCACGGCAGCGAAACGGGCCGGAGCTTCAGGGCAGACGACCTCGTCGGCCAGGGCCTTGAACCGAGCCAGGGTATCTGGCGGTGCGACTCCGATGGCGGCGATGAGCCGGGCCGGATCGCGCTGGCGCAGGGTGGCCAAAGCCGCCGCCATGGTCGCCCCGGTGGCGCTGCCGTCGTCCACCACCACCACGACCCGCCCGGCCGGGTCGATGGGTGATCGCACCGGAGTGTAGAGCCGTCGGCGCTCATCGATCAGCTCGCGTTGCCGGGCGATCTCGCGGGCCAGCCACTCCTGGCGGCATCGCCGGGACTCCTCTTCCAGGTGCACGCTACCGTCCTCGCTCACTGCGCCGATGGCGAACTCGGGGTTGCCCGGGGCACCGATCTTGCGCACCAGCACCACGTCCAGCTCTCCTTCCAGGGCATCGGCGATCACCCTCCCCATCGGCACGCCGCCGCGGGGAATGGCCAGCACCAGCGGTGTCACCCCCTTCAAATGCGCCAGGGCTTTGGCCAGGCGCCTGGCCGCATCGAGTCTATCTCGGTACATGTCGGTACTCCCACAGGGACACAGGTAGAGTCTAGTCGAGGGGAGGGCCAGGCGACCGCGCCTCCGGGACCAGCGGCGGCGCGAGGGGTGCCAGGGGTCATATCATCCTCAGGGGCTGGACTTGATCTTCTCGCTCCTGGTCGCGATGACATCCTCTGGCACGGGCTCTACCCGACTCGGTTTGCCTGGCAGCACGGCATCCAGCAGAAGAGCCGCCAGGGCCGCCGGCACCAGACCGGACTTGAGCAGCAGGCCGAGCTGGCCGGGCATGGTCTCTGAGATTGCCTCCACGGCGGGCAGGCCAATCCCCAGGCTCAGCGAAACGGCGATGATCAGCATGGCGCGCTGGTCGAGCTCGCACTCCTGGATGATCTTCAGGCCCGCCGAGGCGATCATGCCGAACATCACGATGCCGGCGCCGCCCAGCACAGCGTGGGGCATGGCGGCCACCAGACCGCCCAGTTTTGGGAATAGTCCCATGCAGATCAGCAGGATGCCGCCGATGGTCACCACGTGGCGGCTGACCACGCCGGTCAGGGTGATCAAGCCAACGTTCTGGGCATAGGCGGTGTTGGGCAGCGTGTTGAAGAGAGCGGCGAAGGAGGTGGCCACACCATCGGCCATCACGCCGCCGGAAAGCTCACTATCCTTGGCCTGACGTCCGGCGCCACCGATGGTGATGGCGGAGATGTTACCGATGGTCTCCAGGCCCACCACGAACATGATCAGCGTCATGCCGATGATGGCGGTCAGGTGAAATTCCAGGCCGTACTGCAGGGGCTTGGGAAATGCGAACCAGGCGGCGTCGCCGACGCTGGAGAAGTCCACCATCCCCAGGGCAATGGCCAGCAGGTAGCCGCTGGTCAGGCCGATCAGAATGGAGGCGGCCTTGAGGAAGCCGCGGCCGAACTGGTGCGCGAGGATGGTGACCACCAGGACGAACAGCGCCAGGCCCAGGTTGGTGGGGGAGGCGAAATCGGGGTTGCCTATGCCGCCTGCGGCATAGTTGAGGCCCACCGGCATCAGGATGATACCGATCAAGAGCACCACGATGCCGGTCACCACCGGGGAGAACCAGTGGCGGATCTTTTTCAGATAGGCCCCCAGCCCCACCTGCAAGACACCGGCCACCAGGGAGGCGCCCAGCACGGCGGCCAGTCCGAAGGTGCCGGCCAGTGGCAATGCCACCGGCAGGAATCCGAAGCTGGTGCCCTGGACGATGGGCAGGCGGGCACCGATGGGGCCGATGCCGATGGTTTGAATGAGGGTGGCAATGCCTGCTACGAAGAGCGCGACCTGAATCAGGAAGATCTGTTCACCGGTAGTGGCGCCGATGACGCCGGCGATGATGATCGGCGGCGTCACGTTGCCGGCGAACATCGCCATGATGTGCTGGATCCCTAATGGAATCGCCTTGGTCAGGGGCGGCATGGCGTCCGGGTCCCGGTTGATGGTCCGGGAGGGGTTGGTTTCTGGATGGGGGGCGGAACTGGGTCTGGTCATGGTCGGGCTCGCAGCGAGTGTTGTTGTAGGTGCTGGGCGTGTGGGTCTTCAGGTTCAGCTCTCCGCGCGAGCCTGCAGGCGAAACAGGGCGATGCGATTGATCTGCTCGACGGCGGTGCGGCGCTCTTTCGCCGGATCGTTCTCCAGGCGTACCTCGAAGGCGTCGAGGATGGCAAAGCGATCGCTGCCCTTCACCGCCATTACGAAGGGAAAGCCGAACTTCGCCTTGTAGGCCGCGTTGAGTCGTTCGAAGCGGGCCATCTCCTCGGGAGAGCACTGGTCCAGGCCTGCGCCCGCCTGCTCGCGGGTGGAGTCGTCGGTCAGCTCGCCGGCAACTGCCGCCTTGCCGGCGAGATCCGGGTGAGCGCGGATCACGGAGAGTTGCCTCTCCGCATCGGCCTCGGCGAGCATCCGGCCCATCACCGCCGCCAGGTTCTCGGGCGTGTCATGGCGCTCGTCCAGCCCACTCTCCCAGGCCAGTTCAGCCACCCAGGGAGAGTGCTCATAGATGTCGCCGAAGGCGGCGGTGAAGCTGGCCCTGTCGATCCGACTGGGACGCGGGGTCAGGATGCGGTGGGTCATGGTCGGTCTCCCGGTTCTCGGTGGTCAGGATGATATCTTCCCATTAATGTATACAAAAAATATTTTGAAATGTACTCCATAAATGTCTAAGAATGTCTCCAATGAGATTCGCGGCATTCATGGAACAGTCCATGGAACGGTTGATGGATCGGTCACATAGAACAACAGGAGACTGAACATGGGACGCTTGACCACCCACGTGCTAGATACTGCCCAGGGCCGCCCCGGCCGGGGAATCCGCATCGCGGTATACCGCCTCACGGGCGAAGCGCGAGAGCGCCTCAAGGAAGTCACCACCAACGATGATGGCCGCTGTGATGCGCCGATCCTCGAGGGGGAGGAATTCACCGCCGGCGAGTACGAGCTGCTCTTCCACGCCGGCGACTACCTTCGCCAGCAGGGCATCGCGGCGGAGGAGCCGCGCTTTCTTGACGTGATCCCGCTGCGTTTCGGCGTGGCCGATGCCGAAGCTCACTACCACGTGCCGCTGCTGCTCTCGCCTTACGGGTACTCCACCTACCGTGGCAGCTGAGGATTCGGCCCTTCGCCATTTCCATAACAACATGCGCTAGACGAGGCATCCCCCGATGCAAGCCTATCTGCTGGACTTTGCCAACTTCATGCTGCGCTGGCTGCACGTCATCGCGGCCATTGCCTGGATCGGCGAATCGATCTACTTCGTGATGCTCGACAACGGCCTGCGCGCGCCCAAGGCCGCCGAGGACCGCGACAAGGGGGTGTTCGGCGAGATGTGGGCGGTGCATGGCGGCGGCTTCTACCACAACCAGAAGTACGCCACGGCCCCGGCCAAGCTGCCGGAGGACCTGCACTGGTCGTTCTGGAAGGCCTACACCACCTGGCTGTCGGGCTTCGCCCTGTTCGTGCTGCTCTACATGGCCAACCCGAGCTTCTACCTGGTCAACCCCAACGCCAGCTGGGAGTGGGCGGCCAGCATGAGCGGCTGGCAGGCCAACGTGATGGCGCTGCTATTCCTTCTCGGCGGCTGGGTGGTCTACAACGAGCTATGCAAGCGCATCAGTCCCGACATGACCCGCGACGGCCTGCTGAGCATCGCCGTGGCGGTGATGATGGTGGTGGTGGCCTACCTGAGCACTCAGATGTTCTCCGGCCGCGCGGCTTTCCTGCTCACCGGTGCGGTGATGGCGACGGCCATGTCGGCCAACGTGTTCTTCTGGATCATCCCCGGCCAGCGGCGCATGGTGGCGGCGATGAAGGCCGGCGAGACGCCCAACCCGCTGGATGGCAAGCGCGGGAAGCAGCGTTCGGTGCACAACACCTACTTCACCCTGCCGGTGGTGCTGCTGATGATCAGCAACCACTACTCCTTCGCCTACTCCCACGAGCTGGCGTGGGTGATCATGTCGCTGTTCATCTTCGCCGGGGCGCTGATCCGTCAGTTCTTCGTGCTGATGCACGCCGGCAGGATCCAGCCGGCCTACCCGGTGGCGGGCACCGCGCTGATCGCCGTGGCGTTCTGGGTCGCCGCTCCTTCCCCATCGCCTGCCGCCGATCCGGATCGCGCCGCGGTGAGCCTCGTGGAGGTCCATGCCATCGTCGAGACCCGCTGTGCGACCTGCCACGCCAGCCAGCCGAGCCAGCCCGGCTTCAACGCGCCGCCGGCAGGAGTCGCCTATGACTCACCGCAGCAGACCGCCGCCCAGCGTGCCCAGATCCAGCAGGTGGTGGCCAGCGGCTACATGCCGCTGGGCAACATGACCGGCATGACCGATGAGGAGCGCGCGGCTATCGCCGCCTGGACGGAGTGAGCCAGATGCCTTTCCTGTCATGCCTCCGACGCCTCCCTTAGGCGTCTCCGGAAGCGTCGTCGGTGAGGAAGCAAGCGAATACAATATGATCCATCAGGCACCGCAGGAGACGAGCCTTCATGAACCAGCCTCAGACCTTGGCCGAGCGCAATTCGCCGGGCGTCCGACTCGGCAAGAACGGAGACGGGGCAGAACGTCACGAGGCCATCTACCGTTCGATCAGCGATGCGATCATCGAACATCGCCTGAAGCCCGGCGCTCGACTGCGTGAGGATGCTCTCGCCGATGTGTTCGGCGTCAGCCGCACCGGCATCCGCAAGATCCTGCAGCGTCTGGCCATGGAGCAGCTGGTCACCCTGACCCCAAGGCGCGGCGCCAGCGTCACCCGCCCCACGGCCGACGAGGCCAAGGACGTTTTCGATGCCCGCCAGATGATCGAGTGCGGCCTGATGCCGGAGGTCGCACGGCGCATCACGCCCGATAACGCGGCGGTGCTGCGCAGTCTTTCAGCACGTGAGCAGCAGGTGGTGGGTGACGGTGATCACAGCGCGGGCATCCGGCTCTCTGCCGAATTCCATTCTCGCCTGGCCAGGGTCTCCGGCAATGCCACCCTGGCCGATTTCGTCGAGCGCCTCTGTTTCCGCTCATCGCTGATTCTCGCCGTCTATGGCAATCCCATACGCCTCGGTTGTGAAACCCACGATCATGATGCATTGATTACCCTCCTGGAATGCGGTGAGGGGGACAGAGCGGCAGCCCTCATGTCCAGGCACCTGGATGCCGTGAAGGCCACCCTCTCCATGGTCGAGGAAGAGGATGAAACGCCGGATTTGCATACTATCTTCTCCTGCTGACGTTGGCGGCTAGTCCAGGACGACACTCTCCCGCGGGTCGGCCTTGGGCAGATTGACAACAAGGATAGATTTTTTGTATACAAAGTTGGCATGTGGTGAGTTCAATCTGCATGATTTATCAACAACAGAGTGACGCCATGACCTCTTCCAGCTATCCCCGTGACCTGATCGGCTATGGCCGCAACCCGCCCCATGCCAACTGGCCGGGCCGGGCGAAGATCGCCGTGCAGTTCGTTCTCAACTACGAGGAGGGCGGCGAGAACTGCGTGCTGCATGGCGATGACGGTTCAGAGCAGTTCCTCTCCGAGATCATCGGGGCTCCGGCCTTTCCGGATCGCCACCTCAGCATGGAGTCGATCTACGAGTACGGCTCCCGGGCGGGTGTCTGGCGAATCCTGCGCGAGTTCGAGCGCCGCGGCCTGCCGCTCACGGTGTTCGGCGTGGCCATGGCGCTGGAGCGCCACCCCGAGGTGGCCCACGCCTTCAGGGAACTGGGCCACGAGGTCGCCTGCCATGGCTACCGCTGGATCCACTACCAGGAGTTGCCCGAGGAGGTCGAACGCGAGCACCTGAAGCAGGCCATGGCGATCTTTCAACGCCTCTACGGCGAGAAACCGCTGGGCTGGTACACCGGGCGCGACAGCCCCAACACCCGTCGGCTGGTGCTCGACGAGGGCGGGTTCCTCTACGACAGCGACTACTATGGCGACGACCTGCCGTTCTGGACCCGCGAGGCCGACAGCCAGGGCGTCGAGCATGACCACCTGATCGTGCCCTACACCCTGGACACCAACGACATGCGCTTCGCCGCGCCCCAGGGCTTCAACACCGCGGATCACTTCTTCACCTACCTGCGTGACGCCTTCGACGTGCTCTATGCGGAGGGCGAGGAGTCGCCCAAGATGCTCTCCATCGGCATGCACTGCCGCCTGCTGGGGCGCCCGGGCCGCTTTCGCGCCCTGCAGCGCTTCCTGGACCATATCGAGGCCCATGACCGGGTCTGGGTGGCGCGCCGGGTGGATATCGCCCGCCACTGGATGGAGCATCATCCGGCACCGGCGCGCTGAGTCCATGCCGCGCTGAACTGCTCGAGGCTGATCCGGCAACAGCTCTGACCGGGGGCGCTGTGAACCCCTCCCTGGGCGCTACCGATGCCATCCCTGGCATAGGACCCCCTCCAGAGCTGTCCCCGGCGCCTCTCGCCCCGACCCTTGCGGGTCGCTCGTACCAACCCGGGCTTCGACCCAGAGTCACTCAGGACACCCCATGAAACCACGTACCTACTACGCTCCCACCGGCGGCCATCCGCCCCAGACCCAGCTGCTCTCCGACCGGGCGGTGTTCACCGAGGCCTATGCGGTGATCCCCAAGGGGGTCTTCGGCGATATCGTCACCAGCAACCTGCCGTTCTGGGAAGGGACCCGGCTGTGGGTGCTGGCGCGCCCGCTCTCCGGCTTCGCCGAGACCTTCTCCCAGTTCATCATGGAGGTCGCCCCCGGCGGCGGCAGCGAGAAGCCCGAGCTCGACTCCGAGGCCGAGGGAGTGCTCTTCGTGGTGGAGGGGGAGCTCTCCCTGACGCTGGCCGGCGAGCGCCACCGCATGACACCGGGCGGCTACGCCTTTATCCCGCCGGGCAGCGACTGGCAGGTGAAGAACGAGGCCGAGTCGCCGGTGCGCTTCCACTGGGTGCGCAAGGCCTATGAGCGGGTCGAGGGCATCGAGGCGCCCGAGGCCTTCGTCACCAACGAGAACGACCTAGAGCCCAACCCCATGCCGGGCACCGAGGGGCGCTGGGCCACCACCCGCTTCGTCGATCCGAACGACGTGCGCCATGACATGCACGTCAATATCGTCACCTTCCAGCCGGGGGCGGTGATTCCCTTCGACGAGACCCACGTCATGGAGCACGGCCTCTATGTTCTGGAGGGCAAGGCGGTCTACCACCTCAACCAGGACTGGGTGGAGGTGGAGGCGGGCGACTTCATGTGGCTGCGCGCCTTCTGCCCCCAGGCCTGCTACGCCGGCGGCCCGGGCCCCTTCCGCTATCTGCTCTACAAGGACGTTAACCGCCATCCCAGGCTGCGCCTGGGTGGCCGCTGAGCATTCAGGCGTCTGCCCGAGACTCGCGAGTTGCGTTGGCGGGGCTCGCGGCTGATCCGGCGACAGGCCTGTTCGGGGGCGCTGTGAACCCATCCCTGGGCGCTACCGATGCCATCCCTGGCATAGGACCCCCTCCAGGCCTGTCCCCGGTGCCTCTCGCATCGAACGTCGGAGATACAAGCACATGCTGGAATTGAAAGCCGAGCCGCTGACCGCCGAGTCCTTCGCCCCCTTCGGCGAGGTGATCGACGCCCGGGCGTCGGCGTGGTTTCCCATCAACGCCGGTCGCACCCGGCGCCACCACGACCTGGCGACGGTTGAGACCCTGGGGGAGGGCGCGCGGACGCTGATCAGTATCTTTGTCAGCCAGCCGGTGACGCTCCCTTTGGAGCTCGACTTCCTGGAGCGCCACCCCCTGGGCAGCCAGGCCTTTATGCCGCTGCACGAGGAGCGCTTCCTGATCGTCGTGGCGCCGCCGGGCGAGACCATCGACCCCGCTGAGGTGCGCGCCTTCGTCACCGACGGCCGCCAGGGGGTCAACTACCGCGCCGGCACCTGGCACGCCATCCAGTCGGTGCTCGAGCGGCAAGGGGAGTTCCTGGTGGTCGACCGCGGCGGTGAAGGTCACAACTGCGACGAGTTTCCGATGCCCTTGCGCATCATTCTTTGACCGGTGCATTGGCCTGGCCCCTTGCGATCACCTGTCACGCTATGGCGCGTATACTTCCTTTAGGCGCACGGTTGGCTGATCCAGGCCGGCCGGGCGCGCCCACGTCAACGATTTCCGTGCCATTCTGGCTTTGCCGAGGACACCATGACGCTTCCCCCCCACGCTCCTATCCATGACCCGATTCGCCGCACCAAGATCGTCGCCACCCTCGGTCCGGCCAGCGACCGCGAGGGCGTGCTGGAGGCGATGCTCGCGGCCGGCGTTGACGTGGTCCGCCTCAACTTCTCCCACGGCAGCCCCGACGACCATCGCCAGCGCCTGGTGCGGGTCCGCGAGATCGCCGACCGTCTGGGCAGAAGCGTCGCCGCCCTGGGCGATCTGCAGGGCCCCAAGATCCGCATCGCCCGCTTCAGCGAGGGTGCCGTCGAGCTGACCGAAGGCGCCCCCTTCGTGCTCGACATGGCACTCGACGGCCATATCGGCGATGCCTCCCGGGTCGGCTGCGACTATCAGCAGCTGATCGACGACGTTGTACCGGGCGATCGCCTGCTGCTCGACGATGGCCGCGTGGTGCTCGATGTCACCGCCATCGAGGGCCGCGAGATCCACACCCGCGTGGTGGTGGGCGGCAAGCTCTCCAACAACAAGGGCATCAACAAGCAGGGCGGCGGCCTCTCGGCGCCGGCGCTCACCGACAAGGACCGCGCGGATCTCACCACCGCCGTCGAGATCGGCGTCGACTACCTGGCAGTGTCGTTTCCGCGCAGCGCCGCCGACATGCAGGAGGCCCGCGCGCTGCTCGGCGAGGCCGGGGCCGAGATCGGCCTGGTGGCCAAGCTGGAGCGCGCCGAGGCGGTGGCCGATGAGGCCACCCTGGACGGCATCATCGAGGCCTGCGAGGCGGTGATGGTGGCCCGCGGCGATCTCGGCGTGGAGATCGGCGATGCCAAGCTGATCGGCATGCAGAAGCGCATCATCAAGCGCGCCCGCACGCTGAACCGCGCGGTGATCACCGCCACCCAGATGATGGAGTCGATGATCGAGTCGCCCCTGCCCACCCGGGCCGAGGTGTTCGACGTGGCCAACGCGGTGCTCGACGGCACCGACGCGGTGATGCTCTCCGCCGAGACCGCCGCCGGTGACTTCCCGGTGGAAACCATCGAGGCCATGGACCGGGTCTGCCTGGGCGCCGAGCGCGAGAAGATCGCCCAGGAGTCCGGCCACCGCATCCACGAGGGCTTCTCGCGGATCGACGAGACCATCGCGCTCTCCGCCATGTACGCCGCCAACCATCTG
>LKMJ01000288.1_pt1 | contig 35620 bp, 42 predicted proteins | sample 643391 | NCBI WGS metagenome assembly LKMJ01 (sample SAMN04112250, study PRJNA286221) | soda lake metagenome | biome: soda lake; feature: Kulunda Steppe; material: water; isolation source: sample PL-Br10 brine of Picturesque Lake | place: Russia: Kulunda steppe | collected 2010-07 | reverse complement strand
CTGCTTGTTGTGCTCCAGGTTAGGCACCAGGCGAGTGCGGAGCTCTGTAGGCTGCCCATCTGCTGCTGTGCGTGGCCACTTGGTGCAGCCCATTTCAAAAAGGCTCTTCTGCCCTTTGGGCGCGTGTGGCTCCATTTTGGGGCGCTAGAAAGGCTTAAATAAGTAACTGTAAACTTTGCGAGGCCCGGATAAAAGTAATTTCTTAAGGTGGAGGTTTATTGCGAACCCGCTCTGGGGGTTAATTAATACCTCGGTGTTGATACGGTAAATATATGGCTGGTGCAAACACCAGACAACCCCCACCACAAACAGGGAAGATAAATATCGTCAGGAGGATTCTAAAACGATCCTTGTGCTTTTTCGGGACTTTGCATTTACGGCGTGTTTACAACACTGGTCTTTTCTTTTAAATGGAACAATGAAACACCGATTTGTGTTTACAACACCGGTTTACAACACCGTTCAAAATTAAGGGACCGGTGTTTTATTCCTCGTTGGGAGAAGCCTAGAAAAGCTTCTAATGGCTTTTGGCAATGATTCTGTGGCCTAAAAAGGCTTGGAATGCGAGTAGGAAGAAGAGGAATGGGTCAGTGTTGTAAACGCAACGGGTCAACGCCAGTGTTAATAATCCCTTAATTTTCTAACTGGAATTTGTAAACACGGCGTAAGTCTTTGCTGGAGCAGCAAACCTTAACCCTTAACCTTCAAGGTTTGCTGGAGCAGACCTGTCCCTGTGATGAAATTTACTGAAGGCACAGACCTTTCACAACTTTGGTTTTTTGGTGTCTCTGGTCATCTACTTTCTTCTCTTCCTGCTTGACATTTTAAGTGAAGCGACCCAACAGTCTTCTTGTTGTACTTATGGTTTTTGGTTGCGTTGGTTTTGCATATTGCATTGTATGTGCGTTAAGGTGTAGGCCCTACACTGTAGGGTAAGCTTTTTGAGCCTAAACATCCAGGCCAAGCTTACTCAGTATGACAACAGCTGAAATCAATGTCATGTCTTTCACCGAAAGCTTTCTGACAGCCAAAAGGCCTGTGAATTTGGCTACCTGGCTGATGCACATGGTAAGCCAATGTATAGACGCTATTGAGCTGCCTTTTCTTAACAACATTCCATACAACCAAGGAGGTAGTGCATGCATTAGTTTCGATAATCGAAAAAGTTACAAGCCTGAACTGCAACTCTACAACATACATACCTCAAAGGAAACAATGGGGGAAAGATAAAAAACAGCTCTCTGAGCTACATGGAGACAAATGAGCGAGAAGCAGTGCCGCTGCCTGATACTACAGGTCAGGGCAAACATACAGATGAAATAGTTCATGTCTCTTCTAGTAAAACACTTTCAGGGTCAGGGTTGCGCCGTTCTTGATGAAAGGTACCTGTTATAAGGCATACCAGCAACTAAGTCAGCACAAGAATATGCTGCCCTTGGCACTCACAAGCTACAACAAATTAGCCACACCTGATGCTGTATGAAGACTACATCTTTACCTTACCTGATGATGTGAGTGGAGGCGATAACCAGGGGACAATGGACGACCAGACTCAGAAAAAAGTCCAGTTACTGTACACAAAAGTGGGTCGTGAAGCAAATGCTGTAAGCCATTATGCACATGCACGATACTGAAAGTGTGGCCCAGCTCTGATGCTTCAAGACACTCACCTCTCAAATTTGAGTAGTTGATTGGAGGTCCAGACACTGCAGGTGCGAAAGGATGAGCATGGCAAAGGGAGGTGAACCCGAGAATTGAACTGAGCCATGCGACTCAAAAATAAATCTCCAGGGGCCAAAGTTTGGGGATGTCAGTAGCAGGATTTTGGCGGCTGGTGCAAAAATTATTGTACGTCTGAGCTAAATCATTGCACAATGATGGACCAGCACACATCAAGGCCAATCTAAGAGATTGTGAAACTTCTGTCAAATCAGGTAGCTTGATGAACAGTAGAATGATACCCACTTGCATGCAGATTATGCACAGCTTGAGTAATGACATCAGCCACTGCGAGAGGAAATAAGAGAAGGAAACCATGGGTAAACTCTTTCTGCCCGCCTCATTAAAGCTGCGACAACCAGACTGTTTGCCAGCAGGCGGAAAGGAAAGCAATCCAAAAAGCATGAGCATGAGTTTGCTTAGCAAGCCTAAAACATATGCTATTTCACTCCTTGTGGAACAATACCCACCTGTTCCAGTCGACTTTACTTTGACAGGCACACAGGTCCCATCCACTCCTGCCCCAAGCAGCTTTACCTGCAGGCAAATGTTTTCCATCCAAGCTTCTTGAGTCAACTTGATCCTGCCAGCGCAATAACCCACAGAAGCAAAATAAACTGTCCAGGGATGTATGGACTGCCCCAAAGGCAAACCTCGGAAAGTCGTAATCGCCTGATGAGCTCGTGAGTGTAAGAGCCACTGGCTCAAATATTCATGGGCATTGAGGTCTGCACACGTTGTTTGAGCGAGTTGTCTGGTTGGCAAGCTCAAGCCAAGGTCTTGCAACTCCTCTACCCCTTGCAGTGCCGTGGGCGACATGACTCAAATGCTTTTATCGGCATCACCGTGAAGTTGAGCTTGTCAGGTAATTGCTGGGAAGGAGGAGGCACGGCTGATGACATGGGGTACCGCAGCGTGGAGGGGCTGGTCTTCGCCGGAGACAGTGGCTCCTGCACCAGGAAGGAAAGTAATCCGCCTTTGTTGAACTCATCAGAGAGCACAGTGCAAGAACGACGCTTTTTTGAGGATGTCAGCCCCTAGGACATCGCCTTTTCTGCTGCGCACCAACAACTGTGCACTGCATGGCCGAACATTTGTGTACTCGCACGCACGTCATACTGCATCCTTCTGGTGGTTTGGCGGTCCCAAGGGCTGGTCTTCTTTGGTGAAAAACCACCACCATCTGCAGGCTTCCTGAGCAGGGAATGTACACAGGAGGACACTCATGTACACAAGAATTGTAATGCATATGTGTATGTTTGTGATACATGCTGTGTGCCAAGGAGATGCGTATCCTTTACGTATCAGAAACACAGGAGTAGCTCGCTCACCATGGCTTGACATCCCCAAACTCTGGGCCATATGGGTAGGTGGTGGTAGAGATGCCTTGCTGCGCAAGGGTCGCCTTGAGCGACTGCCTCAAGGGAGGGGCTGTCTGCTCATGGCCTTGCTCAGGTACCTGCTGGGCTTCATCATAACCAGCATCAGACATCTGAGAAGGTGAGCCCTACCTGGAATCTTACTTAATATGGGCCGCTTCCGAGCCTTAGAAATTACCTGACAACGAGCGGGTAAAATATAAAATACAAACTTTGTATATTGAATTTATTCCTACCAATAATGTTGTGCAAACAGAGTTACTCCTTCCTCTGCTAACTTTCCTGACCCTATGCCTCGTGCTTTCCTTGATTCAAGTGTATGGGATAAGGAAACCAAAAGCTTCAAAAGCTATGTATGTAGCTCATTCCATTGTGCACTGCACGCTATTACAGTTGTGAGCAATAACGCAGGTCTTATTAAGTCTGAAAAGTTCCTCAACTCTGAACTCCAATTTAACCTTAACAGTCAGCTTAAGTTTGATTCTTGGGGTCCCTTGCGAGGGCCCAGGCCCCGTGCTGTCTTACGCGTGCGCTTTCAGGTCTCCTGCTAATCAGCCTAACTTAGGTTGAACATCCAGTCTGGTGGTAACTCTTGTTTATGTAAACCTTGGAAGTCTATGGAAACCGTCAAGTTTCTCAAAAGCTATCAACCCTTACTCAGGCTAACTGAGTGGTTGGAAGAAAGAAAGAAAGAAAGAAAGACAGACTACCCCAACAAGGTAACCCCTGTTTGCGTGAATTAAAAGTGGTTGGACCCTGTGGGAAGGCCACAGGAGCATGGGAGCTTTAGAGGAAGCGCAAGCAGGCTCTGCATGTCAGTTCAAATTCACATGCTGCACAAGTTGATGTGAGTTGTGATTGACTTTCCACATCACATCCTTCTTCCTTCAAGCAGTCATTGGATTAATTAGATCATATTTCACAATCTGCAAAACGCACAGGGTACCCCTTGAGACCTCATGATCAAAGCACTGGTGCACAGAACTGATAGTCTCCACTCAGGAGCTCTATAACTTAGACTATAAGGCTACCTGAATTATGCAGGTATCCTCTCTTTCAGGTACTCTAACACCGCCGCTGTGCCCCGTTCAATGATTGGTCTTCTAATTGAACGCAGTGGGTTACCGTCCAGGGTGAGAGAACGCAGGCTGCCCGTCAGGATGCCCAGTTGGGGAGGCAGGCTGGCCAGCTCATTGTTGGAGAGGTGGAGCTCCTCAAGCCTGTTCGAAGGTCCAGCAACATAGGCATTGGTGCAATGCTTACAAAAGGTTCACCAAAGTATGCTTAATGTGTGTCTGAGGCTTCCTGAATATCTTCGCTCCAAGTCTGCTTGTAATCCAAGCTTGAGCACGGCCGCTGCCATCAGCTCCTAACGTCTCTGCCCAAGCGCTCCTGGTTCAGCGCGATTAGTATACATGTGAGAAAGCTGCTGAACACACAGTGACATCAATGAGAACCTGCCCCTCCTTCCCACCTCCAAGCATGACCTCTGACCGGTGCCAGTCAGCACAGTCAGCGACTTTTGTCCACCCACCTTGTCAGCCCAGCCACCTCGGCAGGTAGGCAGGAGATGCGGTTTGATGTGAGATTTAGCGTGCGCAAGGTGCCGGCCAGAGGCAGCAGCTCCCGAAAAGGGAATGCTGAGGTTCCAGTGAAGCTCAGGTCCAGACTCTGCAGGCCGCTGAGAGCAGACAGGCAGCCAGCTGGGAGGCACCCAGCGCCAGGCACACCTGGCATGCGATGGGAGGGGTGGAGCAGCGTGCAGGGTGTGTGCGTGGTAGCAGCATTTTGGTTAGAGGCAGGCAGAGCTCTGGAGCATAATGTGCAGGGGGTGTTGCACAGGGCTTGATGCAGCGGTGTGTTCTGCGGTCTGGCAGGGCCGCTGAAGGATGGTCAGCATGCAGCAACAATTTACGGAGTGAATGGTGCTTTGGTGTTCAGAAAACGCGGAGACGCACGAAATTGTGCGAACTGAGCTACCTCCCAATTAAAGCGTGGCTTCATCTCGACATGCTGGTAGGTTGAGAAGGCAGCATCCACACGAGCAAGCGGCTCAGACAGGCTGCTGCTTCACCTGACAAGTTCAGGCTGACCAAGCCGGGGCAGGCTGCAAGTCCGCCAGGAGGGATGAGTGCTAGACCCCTGTTGCCACTCAGGTCCAGCTCGCGCAGCTGTGGCAGGCTGCCGGGTGGTGGAGGCAGGGGCCAATGCTGGAGGCCAGCACGGCTGAGCAGCAGCGTCCGAAGCTGCGTGCACTGCGCCATGCCCTCCAAGGGCAGGTAGGTGATCTGGAATAGCAGCAAGCGCAGCACAGCCTGATGATGAGCGGCGGCAGCTGCTGCTTGCTGTCTCTGGCTGCTGCCTGCTTGACCTGCTGCACTATGCCGCAGTGTTGCGGCCGCAATGTGCAGTGCCATCCTTGGCAGCAAGAGCTACTCCCGCTTGAAAACCGTTGTTTCTGTGCAGCTTGCAACGCCTAGAAGCATGGCCCCCACATGAGCCAGGTGGCCTGAGATACAGGCCCCATCCAATAACAAACATGGCACAGCGGCCTGCACCTTTCAGAGAATGGGTGCACGCAGCAAACAGGGGAACACCATCCCAAAGCATACAGCATGGAGCCCATCAACCAGGAAACACGGCATGCTTACTGTGGCGTCCATACCACACATCAGTCTCATGTCCAGCTGTTGGCAGGCAGCACAGAGACAATGCCTGCGCAGGCCCCCACCATATGCACAAGCATGTCTTACATGAAAATGTAGACAATGGCACACACACAGGACGGAAGCCACACCTGGTTTACCGAAAGATCAAGCTTGGAGAGGCCTTGAGCAGCCTCCCACACCTCATCCGGGGCTATGCGCAAGCCCATGCCCCCTAGAAGGAGCTCTGACTTGGGCAGGCTCGTCTTGCCCACTGTCATTTTAGGTGGCGGAAGTGCAGGTGTGGCCTCTGTTGCAAAAGGCGCGGTGCTATGGGCCGCCTTGTAGCTCTGCGGCTGTGAGGCCATGCAAGGCTGGTGAGGGTCGGCAGTGGCCTGGAAGCGGGGATCATATGGCGCAGCGGCGTGGCCCTTTGCTGCTGCCTCTATGGCCAGGCCATACCCATGCTGCTGCCCTGCGGTCAATTCCTGCCTGGATGGAAGAGCTGTATGGCTGTAGGCGGGCCGGTGCAAGCCCACCCCAGGCCACTGTGAAGAGTGAGTGCCTTGGATGTACGGCTGTGCAGGATCCAGGCCATGGCCATGGCCAAAGCTGCCAGGGTGGCTGGTGTAGCTACTGTGCTGCTGCTGTTGCTGCTGCTGCCAATGCCCATGTGCAAATGGAGCATGGTAGGGGCTGTGGTGGGCGCGTTGGGCTGCATTCCAGTGAGCCTGCTGGCTGCTGTGCGCTTGTTGGGGCTGGCCGTATGAGCCTGGGTGCTCCTGCTGCTGCCAGCTCCTGCCATCGTACGCGACCGGTACTGGAGCAGGAGAGTAATGCGGCACAGTGGTGCGAGGGTCACTGCTGCCGGAGCTCCCGGCAATGGCCAACTTATGCGCCATGTCAGCCGCCAAAGACGCTGCGTCCTGGCCAAATATGTTGCCTGACTGCATGGTGTGGATGGGGCATCAATGAGGGTACAAAGCTAGTGCACCACATCACCATCAATTTACAGGACGTGCGCAGGCCACTGCCCTCTGACTGTGTGCCATTTTGCGCAAGTGAGGATGACTCTGATGCTAGCAAAGGGCCCATGGAAAGGTGCAAGCACAGACCTCACTGTCTGGCCGCGCTGGAAGAGGATGCTTGTGCATGGCACGCACTGAGCCAGCGCATTTAGCATGCTAGTGCTGTGACCCACCCCAGGTCAAGCTGCTCATGCATACATGCTGCGCCCCAGCCATGCTGGCCCTGCTGCAGCCCTGCAGATTCATCTTGCGGCAGGCTTGCACCTATAGCCAACCAGGTTTTGCACCAAGCCAACCAGGTCCTACAGCAAGAGAATGGGCAGCAGCGCTGTGTTTTGATCTTTGTGCCTGCAGTGTCCTGTGCTCAGCCTGTGCGCCACACGGCGGCAGGAGCTGATCACCTGAGCTGGGGTGGATGCAGGCACAGCGCCCTCGTCTTCAGGTATGCGCGAGGCTAGGAACCGCAGCAGTCCCGACACAGGGCCTGTGATCAGGGGGCGCCGAATGGTCCTCAAGGCATTGCCTTCGAGCTGCAAGGAAGCAGGGGGACATGTTGAGCGTGGTGTGGGGCCAGCAGGTTTGCGGCAAGGGCAGCCTCAGCAACAAGAAGCAAGTAATCAGCAGACCTGTAGCAAGGCTTTTCTCACAAGAGCATGCAAGTATGCAAAACAAGCCTATTCCCTCACCTCATGAGTTGCCTATTACCGTGCTGGCAAGTGACATCAGTTTGATCACAAGCAAGGATTGCATAGATGTGCGCATTTTAACATGCAGGACACATATTTATTTGCAGCACTCTTGCATGCACGCACACCATCCCTCAGCCCTCCCTTAAACAGTCAAGCATAGAGCTAGCAGACAGCTGCTTACCAACAGGCTTTTCAGGCTGGTCATCAAGCCCAGCTGAGGAGGTAGGGTTGACAAGTCACATGATTGCAGGTCCAATACGTACAGCTGGAGCCTACACAACTGCAATGTGAGGAAAACAGCAGCCAACAAGAATACAGTGGGAACAAACAGGCACTCGACAGAGAGGCCCGTCCTCCTTGCAAACTGAACAGCAGCACTCCTCCATTCAAACGTGCAGCGTTTCCCTTTGCCGAGTGTGCTGGCGCTTTTTATGCAAACTTTGCCTGAGGAAATGAAAGGTCCAGATCAAAGGAAGGCCTTGAGAAGCGCACTGCTGCACCCACAATCCCCTTGGTCCAAGTACCCATACCAATTCTTAACCATCAGACCTAACAGCCACCTGCGGCCCCCTGAGTCAGAAGACTGTTCCGTGTGTGCGCAATATCTATGCACTTGTTCCACCTTCAAAGCGCAGGATGCAGGCTCACCTCAATGGGCACTTCCTGGATGCGGTTGTCCCTGAGGCTCAAGTGACGCAGGGAGGTGCATTGCCCAAGCACGCGCGGAATTTCCCGCAAGCTGTTCTGGCCTGAGCCAGGAGCCACCACGACAAAATGAATGAGGCTTTAATGATGATGCTGGCCGCAACGAGGTCAACACTGATTTGATGGCGTGCATGCATGCACAGTACAGCATGGGACAGCCAATTGGAGGATAATTTGAGTCAATGTGATTGCGTCACATTAGGGAAGCAAGGTGAGTCTGCTCAAGCCATGGGGCGCTGCAACATAAAGCAATACAGGAGGCTCGCTGCATGTGGACAGCAGCCACTCAGAAACATGCGTGGATGTTCCTCAAGGGCAGCCAGAAGATTTCTTGGACTGGACAAACACAAAAGCACACAAGACAAGACTGCACTCCTGCTGTGCCCATATGCACGCTACGCGAGGTCATGGGTGGTTTGGCCAATTGATGCAAACATACAACCTGTGTGCAAGCAAACTGGAGCACAAAAGGCTTCAGCGCACACAGCACATTATAAAAAACAGAGGACAAACAACACAAATGTGCATGTAATAATCGTCTGCCTAGAAGCCCTACCTGGGTCCCATGAACCTCTTACCAGCATGCAGTTCCATCAGGGAACGGCAGTTCCCAATACTGTTTGGCAAAGAAGCTAGCTTGTTGTGCACCAAGTGAAGCACTTTTAAATTGGTGAGGAAGCCAATCCCTGCCGGAAGGGTCTGTATCTGATTGCAGGAGCAGTCCAGCTCTGTCAAGCCCTTCAGACCTTGCATTGCCTGGAATAACAAGTGAGCAACACAAACTATTACATGTACAGTACATGTACCGAGTGCTTGGGAAGAGCCGTGCCTGTGTACCACGTTTTGGATGCGAGCATGTCTTTATGCATGTTGGGGGGGGAGGGGGGGATATTTGGGTGGCATATCTTTGTTTTTATGTGTGCGTGTGAAAATAAGCAGGCGCATTGCATGCAGCAAATATTCAAGAATGCATCTCCTCATGTTTTATTCATCGCATGATGTTATCGGTACTCACCTCTTCTGGAAGAATCGTCAACATGTTGTGTGCACAATCCAGCTTCGTAAGCTCAGAGCAGCGAGCTAGGGAAGGTGGCAGAGCTTGGAGGCGATTGCGTTGCACACTCAGAAGCACGAGAGAGTGGGGTAGAGGTGGCAGAGACTGCAAGGGCAAGCAGGCACCAATTGAAGTAAAATTTTAATGCAAAGGAGGATCGCACCACCCTCGAGCATCTTAAAAACACACTTTCTGGACTTGATTAAACGCATTTGACACCTGTGCCTGTTAAGTGGCGGCACTTGAGCCACATGGAAGTTGACAGGAGCGTGCCTTGGGCAGGGAGAGCAGCTTTCTAACCTGTAAGGTGTTATTGTTGGCAGCTAAGCTGGCTAGCTGGAAGAGGCTCCCAAGTCCAGATGGAAGCATCTCTAACTGGTTGTGGCTCACATCCAGAGCAGTCAACGATGTCAGCCTTGTGAGCTCCCCAGGAACAGTAAGCAGCCTGTCGAATCGCATGATACATGCGAAGTATCAACAAAACATTTGCATTCTACGTATGCGTGTAATTCTTGCAGAAATTTCCTCTGATGCAGGGTTGAGACGGACATTGTGACCAAAGCTCTTGAAGCAGAGTAGGGCGCATTTCTTATTGATACCAGGGGAAAAACATTGACATCATTAAACCCTTCATCCACATTTTTGCTGACAATACAGGGGGACAACTGGCCAAAAGTTCTGACACATTTCTTTTTTATTGCAGAACCTTCATAGAACAAGGCACTTGGTGTTTGGGGCAAAACAGACCCTGGTGGCCAGAGTGGGTGCGCTGCCTGCCCTTTTGGCATGAGAGGTACGAATTGAGCCAGAATGACCCAACCAGGGCCAATTTTACCTCCAAATCACCAACAATATACCTCCTTAATGCTACAAGATGAGCCTGGATGCTAATAATTTGGTCTAGAGGGGTATAGAATTTGAGCCTTTTTGGCACAATTGCACTAAATCATGTAATTTGGTGCAGTCAGTGATATGTTGCAGAGATTTGGGGGTCAAATGTAGGGTTCACACTGCTGCCGATCAGGCATGAGCCCTGTGATCGGCACCTTTCGAGCTCAACTGTTTTGACAGCCCCGGAAATGGGGCTACATTACAGCGGTGAGCTTGAAAGGCGCTAATCATGGGGCTCATGCCTCAAGAACATTTGACCCATTTTAGGCCTCAGTTGCCCCCATCTGTGACAATACTGACCAACATTGACAACCCTTGCTTGTTTTGACTGTGTTTATTCCAACACCCCTTTCTTGCATGCATTGCTAAATCAAGCTTTCCTATTTCCTTTCACTTTTCAAATAGAGAAAGATGGAAACCAGGCAAAGCACAGGCTGGCTGTTACCCTTGTAATCCGTGTATTTGTGTATACATGTCACATGCGTCGCATGTACATGCGTGTTTACATGTGTGTGCATGTACTAGTGCATGCATGCGTCTGTATGTATGTACATAAGTGTGTACATGTATGTGTGCGCGCGCATGTGTGTGTGTGTGTGTGTGTGTGTGTGTGTGTGTGCGTATGTGCATGTCTGTATGTGTGCATGTGTGAATGTGTTGTGCAACCTAAACATATTCAGACGTCACAGCTCACGGCCAGGCTCTACAAACTGGTCAATGGCCTCAGCTCGGATGAAGTGATGATTTCACAATTTTCTTCAACTTTTTTGAGTAGGGAACCATCAACACCAGGTCAGAGTCAACCTGGTCAACACCAGATCAGTGCAGCATGCAGCATCTGGAGGCACTCTTAGACAATGGTCGTATCAATTAACATGCGTAAACATGCTCTTAGTGCGCAATCTACAGAGCAAGTCTGGAGTGGATGCACTGGCAGGTCATGAGTTCTCGCCACTTGCCGGTTGCGGGAGGCGTCGATCTTCTTCACCTCCTCCCAGCCCCACCACTCGCCCTCTCCCGTGGCCTGCTTGCTGCCTTTGACAGCTGGGAGTGGAATATCTGCATCATATACTTGTGCAGGTATCTCCTGCAAGTCCTGGCCGCTCAAATTGTATCTTCCATGCCCCCGCCCAGCCTCTATGGCCTTAACCACGGCTGTACTGAGCGAGCACATGATTAAAGTGCTGGATCAGTTTATCCTTTGTGTTCAGTAAGTATGTAAGTCACACTTCAAGCACTTTTCTGAGCTGACCCGAGTTTGTGCAAAAAAAAATAAAATTGGATCATATCTTGTTCTTTTTTGCCAGTACAAGCAAACACACACCCTGTAAAATACAATGTTCAGTCGTCCAACGTTATCTATTATTTGATTAAAATTGTGCGTTATCTCCGTCCTACATTGGGAAGATGCAGATGCAGCACAAGCGGCTGGCTTCAGCCCAAGTGGCACGCAGCAGACCGATGATGGCGGTATATGTACATAAGCATAAGGGTGCAAGGAGCAGTATCGCCGGAGGCGTGGTGATGAATGCCGCAGCAGTGGCAAGCGCGCCGGTCGAGCTGCAGAGCTCCACAGGTGTGCACTTGTTTTGCCTGCAAATTCTGACTATTCTGCGCACCATTTCATCCCGCTCAAGTGTCAGCTTCATCAACCCAACTTTGCACACCCTACAACCCACACTTCTGGAAGGGCTCGCTCAGTGCACCTTGTGTATGTTTGTATTTAAGTTGCATAGCCTGTGAAGTGTCAAGCTCTCCCTCTGGACGCCTGTCAATGTCTATGTTGATCGTGCTCTGCTAGCCACACAAGCAGCAGTACAATAGTCAGTTTATACCGGTGTCTTGCCCGGTTCACGTTGCCTGCAAGACTGCTGCAAAACTAGTGAATACAACACTCAAGTGCACATCAAGTGGGAAACTGACTTTCTGGCTTGCAATGTGCGCGTGCTAAGCGTGCGCACAAGTGTGCACCATAAAATCACACACGACTGTTTGTGCAGGCAAGGGCGTGCATGCAAATGCTCACATGCACACACTCACACGCATACACATGCATACACACACTCTTTTATATGCACATCCGCAGAATTGTGGTGACAATTTTGAATGCATGTGAAGCAGGCACACTGTGTTGCTTTTGATGATGCAAGCAGAGCCCCCTGTGCTAAGAGCCAGGACCTTATGCTGTTCTATCATACTTGCGGTGTGCTGTGACTCTTGCAGGCCAGGTAGAGAACGTGTGCATCGTGGGCAGTGGGCCTGCAGGCTACTCCGCTGCGGTCTATGCTGCTCGTGCCCAGCTGAAGCCTGTGTGCTTTGAGGGCTTCCAAAACGGCAAGGGTGGTCAGCTAATGGGCACTACAGAGGTGGAGAACTACCCAGGGTTCCCTGAAGGCGTGACGGGGCCTGAGCTGATGGAGCGCATGCGTCAGCAGGTGGGCTCCTGGGGCCAAGCCACTAGACATGGGTCCATGGTGCTCTGTGCGACAGCGCAGTTTTGTCACCCACTCAAGCTTGTGCATACAGTGAATTGCCCGTCACACCTCCACACTGCTGGCTGTGACGCGCCTGTACATTGGTCACGGATACCGCAGGCTGAGAGATGGGGCACTGAGCTGTACACAGAGGATGTGGAGCACCTGGACCTGTCTCAGCGTCCCTTTGTCATCCGCTCCAGTGAGCGTGAGGTGCGCTCCACTACCTTTGCTTGTCAGGGCTCTGGCGCAGGACGTTTCTTGGGAGGGCGCGGTGCGTGCTGGTTCGATCAAGGGCTGTGCGCATGCCCCAGGCCCCTGTCAGGCCATACATGTCCGAGAGTGCAGCACACCTCAGCAGCACCTCAGTGAGTGCGCAAGGCTGCTGAAAGCCTGAAGGCCTGTGCCACCATTCAACCATCGCGCTGCCCCCCTCCCCCCCCCAGGTCCTCTTTCCTGGAGATCAAGGGGTAGGCGTCCAGCATCTATCTATATCTATCATGCATGCAACCGCAAGCTGGATTCAGCTGCACAGCTTTTAGCCCAGCTTCCTCACATCCTTTGCCCCTCCCCCGTTTGTGGCCCCTCAGGTGCGCGCCCACAGCGTGATCATTGCCACAGGCGCCACCGCTAAGCGCCTCGGCATTCCCAGCGAGCAGACGTTCTGGAGTAAGGGCATCTCAGCTTGTGCAATCTGCGACGGTCAGTGCTTCTCCGCCGGTTAGCCCCGCACCTAGCGCCTCCATGCTTGGATTGTCATTGAACTGATGCTGTTTGGGGGCTACTGATCCTGTGCGGAGAGGACTCAGGCGGAGGGGGACATTGGTCGAGGCAGTCATTAGGCAAATCTGGACATTCAGCTTCAGGCCTTGTGGGAACTTGTGGTGGGGGGCGGGCAGACTTGCGGCCAGGCAATCCTGATGTGCGCACCGCAGGGCGGACAATCTTTACATAAGTCTGTTCTGTGCTTGGTGCTTGACGTGGTGGTCAGCACCAAGCTTACCTTGCACTGCTCGTATGCGCCTGACCCATTCTGGCCCCAGGTGCCAGCCCGTTGTTCAAGAACAAGCCTGTGGCTGTGGTGGGCGGGGGCGACTCCGCGGCCGAGGAGGCAGTGTACCTCACCAAATACAGCCCAGAGGTAAGTGAATGCTGGGCGCCTGGGAGGATTCAAGGGGTGCGGCCTTGCAAGTACCACAGCGGCAGCAGCAGGAGCCCAGCATGCACGGCAGCCCTAGTGGATGCTGCCCATGCTTCTCCCCTTTTTTATTCCTTTAACCTCTTACTTGCCTGGGCAGGTGCACTTGTTGGTGCGCGGCGAGAAGCTGCGCGCCAGCAAGACCATGGCAGACCGTGCGCTTACCTCGCCCAAGATCAAGGTGCACTTCAACACGTCCGTAGAGGATGCAACAGGCAACGGCGTGCTGTCCGGCCTGAACTTGGTGAACAGTAAGACAGGTGAGATTGCAGAGGCGCACAGCTTCGAGCGCATAGGGCTTATCAGCCTTTTCTTGCCGCCCACAGATACGTGTGCCTGCCCGGACCAGTTGGTCCTACCTTGCCAGTCCTGGATAGCGGCAGGCAGGATAGGGGCATGATTCGACTGCTGTCTTTAACGGCCTCAAAAGCGCCCCTTCATTCGTTTTGTTTCGCACATGAACTTCCTTTGCAAAGGCTTGCATGACTTGAGAGGCTCTGCGGACTTCGTGCGCGCAATTTCGTTTCAGGTGAAAAGTCACACTTGGACGTGGCCGGTCTTTTCTATGGGATTGGCCACCAGCCTAACAATAGCCTTATCCAGGGACAAGTTGAGCTTGACGAGAAGGGTTATGTCAAGGTAATGCTGTACATCTGAAGTATGAGTCGGCTTGAGGATGATCCTGGAACCCATGAGGTGCTGGAACAGCATCCTCGCAGCTTTGAAGTCTTCCCCAATTCAGTGTGTCATGCCTAAGCCCCTGCTTTCGTCCTGGAAGCATATGTGGTGTTGCAGCACAAATGGCTGTGCATATGAGTGCCTGAAAACACAGGTGGTGCACATGCACGCGCTGACAAAAAATGCACACAAATGATTGCTAAGTTCCATACACACGATGCTTGAATCATATGTTCTGTGATAGGGGATGAAAGATGCAAAAAGTCAATACTGCAACTGAAAGTGAGTTTGCGCTCTGTGTGCAGGTTCGCCACGGGGTTTCTACCAATATTGATGGTGTGTTTGCAGCAGGCGACCTGCATGACCCTGAGTGGCGTCAAGCCATTACTGCGGCTGGCTCTGGCTGTATGGCTGCGCTCAGGTAGGGGTGTTTGCGTGTGTGCATGCGCCCTGAATAGCATATGCGAGCATGTCATATGCTAGACAGGCAACCATTTCTGCTCTCGCTTATACTATAAAAGCAGAAGCAGGCATCATTGCCGGTATCTTGCTTCATGCAAAGATGCTAGTAGCTTGTTCAGATCTTAACACGATCAGCCTGGCCTGTGTGGCGCAGCTTGCACCTAAACTGTTTAGAAACACGGCCATTCTGCATGTGCAGGCGTCATAATTGAACATGTTTGTGCACTAGATGCCATGTCATTGTGCGTTCACGTCTATGGGAGCACAGGGTTTTTTTCCCCTCATATGTATCTTATTGATAACTGCCGCTCTTTTCCGACAATGAGCTCAGTGCGGAGCGTTACCTGACTGCCAACAACCTCGCCATAGAATTCAAGCCCAAGGAGGACACAGCACCTGTCAAGGAAGGTGAGAGGGGTCAGAGAGGGTGCAGCTGCAATTACTTGGCAGTAGCATATGTTCCTGTCAGGAGGAGACCCAGCATATCATATGCTCTGACGACTGTTGTATTGGTTGTGTCAAATGTTTCATCAGCTTACTTGCTGCTTTCTGTATCATTGCAGAGGCAGCCCCGACCAGCACCAGCAGCAGTGCCAGCGTTGACGAAGTACCCTTTGACCCTAGCCACAACAAGCACAAGGGACAGTTCGCTCTGCGCAAGCTATACCATGAGACTGACAAGCTCATAGCCGTCCTGTACACAAGTCCTTCATGCGGACCTTGCAGGTGTGTGGTGGGCTGGGGTTCCTTGAAGATGGAATCACTGCTGAGTGCACTTCTTTCTGTCCCACTTGCTGTCCGACAAAGCTGTCACTATCAACAGAGCAAACTGCGGCCGTCAAGCCATGCATGTTTCCCTTGTCAAGGCCTCTTAATTTCCACGAGTTGAAGACAACATCAGCCCACCCAGGAAAATAATTCATACAGCAGAATATCTAATGGCTGTCTATGAGCTAATTTTTCCTGATGCTATCCAGCTTGCAACCTGACAATGTACGCACGCAGGTCCTTGAAGCCCATCTTCTCAAAAGTTGCAGATGAGTACTCAGAGAACATGTACTACGTGGAAATTGACATTGAAGCAGATCCGGAGATCGCTGAGGCAGCAGGCGTTGCAGGCACTCCAACACTGCAGGTAGGGCTCGATGTGGGTGTGCCAGCTGTAGCGTGTGCAGCTGAGCCTCTCGGTTTGCTGCAGCCAGTCTGTTGCTTTGGTAATTTTTGATACTTCAGGAGAGCCTGTTTGCATGTGTACAGTGTACACGCTTCAGGGCCACTATTAACCACTCCTGCATACCCACATCCTGGATACTTTTTTCCCCTTTGCCATTGATTGCAGTTCTTTAAGCAAAAGGATATGCTGAGGCAGGTACCAGGAGTGAAGCAGAAGAGGGAGTACAGGGAGATGATTGATGCCTTGATGTGAAGTGGCTGCTTGTGCAGGAATGTGCATTGGGCAGAGTAGGTGTTTTGAAGTATTTGTTAGCTGGTTTCTGTCCAATTCTTGTAGGCTTAGGCTTGCTGGTTGAGTTACGTTGCCTGCTCATCCGCTGCTGGCTTGTTCGATGCATTGTTCGAACCCTTGGTGTTGTTTCTTTGTACTGGAATGCAGCCATGACGTCCAATAATATACGTACAGTACACCTGTTTTAGTGACTGTACTGACAAAGCATGCTGCATTATCAAACCTGTGCCATTGCCTGCTTCTTGTTCTTTTTTGTGTCTATGACCTGTGGAAGCAGCATACACTCCGGGACTGCCATAACATAACCAAGAGAATTTGTAAGAGCAAGGAGAGATCAGTTCGGTACGAGTGTGGAAGAGTGCGTTGACATGATAGCCAAGTTGTAAACAATGGTTTGTGGGGCAATTGCATAGGATATGCAAGCTGCACTTTTTTGAGATTGCAAACCTCTTGGCTTGTAAATGATTTGGTTGCAAGGAAATCAAGTAGCCATCATTTTGCCGGCGCCAGTGGGTTGATGCAGGCTGCCAGTGACTGATTTTGTGAGCTATATTCCCTTACACTGCAACTAGACCTGCTTAGTAGCACGTTTCAAGGCTGTTGCACTTACGGTATTCTGTAGGGTCACTATGACTTTAAAAGGTAAGCGACGGCTCCTCGTGTCAAAACTTTGTCACAAGAAGAAGTTGACTGTATTTTATCATCATTGGAAGCAGCAGTCACTAACTACGAATGGCTTCACGGCCCCTTCGAGGTTGCCCAGACCACAGAATCAAGTACTTCAAACAGGCATTCTAAAGTTAATCTTGACAATGTAATCCTGACAATCTTAACACAATAATGCATATAAACAACTTATTTCTGTGTATTGAAAGGGTTTACAAGGAGTTCAAGGGTTACCAGTTCACAAGAAAAGGCCTTCAGTCAAGAAGTGCGACAGCTAGCCTGCTCATAGAAAACTACCAGTGCATGAAGGAAGAGATAAGCTAATTGTTTTCCTGGCCCAGACAAACTCTTTGTTGAAGCCTGCGGGAGGAAGTAGGGACGCAAGTCCTTCAGAGAGAGACCACGTGTGGATGGGTGCAGTGAAAAAGGACGTGTTGCTCCTCTCGTACATTATTAGCATTGCACAAGTCACAAGTAGGGGAGGTGTTGAGAGTTCAGGTCACAGTTTCAATTTGTAGGGTGTGGGTACGAAGTCTGAAGTAAGCCACACTGCGAAAAATGTCACTAGGAAGATCAAGGAGCGTGTATCTAGGAAGGTTGTATGGAAAATGTGTGACCAGGGCCCTTTAGGTAGGGAGGGCACATCATTGATGGTAAGTGGAGCGTTTGCAGTTGGGCTCTCGTGGATGCATATTAGATCAAGGTGGTTTATTAATCCAAGTGCCTCTCCCTGAGGTCCAAAACAAAACGACCAAGATCAATGGGCTCACACTTCAGCAGCCTTTCCTTGAACAAGTAAGATTCTGCGGGACTATTCATAGCAGACAGGATGTGGGATGACCAGCAATCCTTGCACTATGAGCTCAGCTGCATGTCAGCTTGTAAGATTTTTCTCGCTGTGGAGCTATTGCTTTGGGTTTAAGCATTGTATAGCCGCACTGCCGCCCGGAACCAGTTTAACTGTAGAGGCTCTAGACCACACTCGCGCATGACGCATCATGAAGGGGTTGTGTCCTTGACCATTAGAATCCTCCTCAAGAGTCTTGAGCACTGTCATCAGCCATTTTTGTAAAAGATCGTCCATTTCTTTGTCCTGTCGTAAAAATGTGGTGGCTTAAACCTGGCTTGCATACATACCAGCAGGAATTGCGTATGTTTTAAGGAGCCGCATGCAGATGTGTAACCTGTCAGTAAGGGCATGTTCCCGTGTGAACTGGTCGATGCGGAAAGTAACAGCTGTGAATGGGCGTAGCGCTGCATCGGCAACAGTATTCAAATTGAGATGTCTCACAAACCATGCCCAGATATTTGAAGGAGTCTGTGTAGGGGAGCTGCGCGCCATCATAAGAGAGAGGGGGCAGATTGCTGGTGTAAGAGTTGAAGCAAATCACCTCAGACTTTCGTGCATTGACAGTGGGAGACTTTCTTTGTGTGTACGCTCGTAGTTTGTTCACACGGTCTGCATGTTGTAAGGGGCGTTGGACATGAGGCAGAGGTCATAGCATGTGGGTCAAAATTTTTTGGAGTACCTGTTCACCCCGTCTGCAATGCTTTCAATGTCATTCAAGTAGATGGCGAACAGCAGAGGGGAGAGGGGACATCCTTGTTTAACACCGAAAGATGGCTGTACAGAAGCTGTCTTATCCCCATCCAGTAATGTTTACTCATCAGCACGGTACAAGTCTTTCAAGATGGATAGGATATGGTCAGGCATCCGGCAACTGCGTAATTGGCCCCAAAGCTTATGTGTTGGAAAACAATCATAAGCTTGTTTGAAGTCAATAAACACAGCATTTAACCGTGATGACCCGCTTTGTATTCTCTGTGCAGCATGCATTCCGTGCCTTAGAATGAGTAGGGGTTGCAAGGTGCTTCTGCCTGTATAAAACCCGGATTGCGTGTCCGGAATCTTGTTGTGTTGGATGCACCAGTCCTGAATCATGGAGCCTAGCAGATTAGATCTAAGTTTATACAATATGTGCCACTTATCGCAATCATTCTGCAGTTCCCTGGCTGTGTCACTGGCCCCTTCTTGGATATGGGAGTGAGCTTTGCTTCTTTCCAGGACCTGGGGATGTTGGCTTTTGCGATGAGCAGTTTCAAGAGAGCAGCAATATGAGGAACTAGCACGTTGACATTTTCCCAACTTCTCTCATTTTGTTTGGGCACGCGCTTGCAAGCACATTTAATGAAGGTTGTTGTAATTGTGTCAAACCCAGGTGAAGATGAAATGTCAATTCCAGAGATATGGGTGGCGACCAAAGTGCGCTGCTCATCGTCTTCTGGCATGTTATAAGGGGGTGGGCTGAGAGGTTGTGCATTGTTGTGTCTGCGCCCCAGTTGGATGGAGGGGTTTACGAAGGGTGCTCAAGAAAAGGCCTTCACTGAAGGCTTCAGTCAAGAAGGACTGCTGGCTTGCTCATAAAACGCAGTGAGGAACAAGCATAGCTTATCAAAGTTCTGGCCCAGGAAAGCAGACACAATACGCAGAAACAATAGTGTGAGAGGCTTTCATAGCTGTACACCGAAGACTGTGGACGATCTTTTGCTCCCCACAATGCACAGGTCGCCCGAGACCGACTGCTGCCCAAGCTCCCTTTTGACGGGTTACTTGTAGAGTGCATGTCCCCTTCTCATAGTGGGGGATGAAGCCTGTGGTATGCATATCCTCCCCTGAGCATTGATCCGCCATTCTTTCTTACATGCACGCAAACAGGGGTTCCACGCAAACCTTACCTTAAGTAAGGTAACCATTCACGCAAACAGGCGTAGTCTTTTCTTATCTTTTCTTACCAATTCAAATCACCACAAGACAAGGAGACAATATAGATGTTCACCACAATACAGGAATATATCAGAGGGGGGTATCTGAGCAAAAGTCTGGGCATGATCCTTTTTTGATGCAAAATGTGAAAAAGCATATAACTAGGCTAATGGTAAAATCTGGGGTGAAATGGATGACCCTTGTGGCCTTGGTGGGTGCTCAGCCTCTGTTTTTGGCCTATTTTGGCGCACGTGCGCCCTCACCACGGGCTCATCAGAGCTCCTTTTACCTCCAGAACCCCACCAGTATACTTCTATTATGTTGCTCATTGTCATTGGATGTTGACATCCAGGTTTGGAGGGGGTCGGATTTTGACCCATTTTGGCACCCCTTATGTTTTCTTTTGACGGAAACTTGACATTTCACCAACCGCTGGTTCTTTTGACTCCAATTCTTTTGCAATGATGTTTGTTTACTACATGAGCACCAAAACACAAAAAATCATGTAATTTGGTGCAGTGGCTGATCTGTGGTGTGGACATATGGCTGTGAAAAGTAGGGTTCACGCCGCGGCCCATAAAGCATGGGCGCCCTGACTTGAACCTTGAACAATCTCTAGTGCTATGAAAAGCTGTCAAGCAGGGCTACCATCCAACTTCGAGCTTGAAAGGTTTGCTTGAAAGGTTTACGTCAGGGCGCCCATGCCCTGGGATCATGCCAAAACCATACCCATTTTCGGCCTCAGATAACCCCCTCTGGAAATATTTAAGCTCGGCGTATTTACAGCACCGTTTCCTTAAGTGGTTAATGGCGCGTTTATTTACAATTTGGGGTTATATTGATTTTAAAGGGATTAAAATGAAAAAAATTTCTGAATTTAATCCTGTCTTGCGTGCAACAGGGCATTAAATTCCCAAAGGCGGGATTAAAATCGGCCTTTTTTTAATTTGGATTTAATGAAGGTCGATTGAAATATTTTCAATGGCCAATACTTATTTTATGGCTGATACCTTACCGACGGCTTTTTATTGCGAGGGATGTTTATTGCGAGGGGCCTACATTAATTTAGTAATTGTTTTGCGAACTTTGAATCTTTGCGAGGGGTGGCCAAAAGCAATTAAACTTTGCGAACTCCAGTTTGCGAACACCAGTTCTGAGGCATGCACAACACAGTCTAAGCATGCACAACACAGTCCAAGCCCAGTTCAAGCCCAGCTGCCCATTCGCTGAAGCAACCCTAACACAGCAGGTCAGTCAGTCCATCTCATATCTCATAATAAATAACTGTAAACTTTGCGAGTTGACGGAACCATGCCCCGGGGAATTTAATCCCCTTCTGGTATTTTAATCGAATCCCCTCCGGATTAAAAAAAGGCCGATTTTAATCCCGCTTTTAGGAATTTAATCCCCTGGAAAACGCAATATAGGATTAAATTCTGAATTCTTTTTCATTCATTTCATTAATCTCGAAAATGAATACAATCCGCCGTAATTTTCAATTCACAGCCGGTATGTATGAAACCCCTATGGGACCAGTTGTAAACACGCTGATTCTGTCCCAGAGTTTAATTTCATGCAACAATCTTGAATAAAAAATTCGTACATAACGGGAACCTCAAACCTCGGTGTGTTAGAATCAAAGATATTTACGAATAAACAATGCAGACTAGAAGTATTGCCGGCTCCGTGCGGAAGGTGTGGCTGTCATTGGCCTTCTCAGCTCAGCGCTCCCTACCTGTCGCAGTACAGCAGGCAACCCAAGAGCTATGGAGTAGCTCATCTACTGCAATTGCGGACAATTACAGTAGCTGCTGTAGTTTGAGCCTCAGGAACAGTGATGGGCACAGGTTACAGGGTGCAGGGGGAGCAGGGTGGGCACAGCACAGGCAGCAGCTCGCAGTGCGTCGGCACAGCACTGGCAGCAGCTCACAGGCCAAGCCAGCTTCTCTAGATAGCCTGGCACAGGCAAATGCTTTGACGGGTAAGTGATTGGACGCCAGCTGATCCACGGGCACTGGACCCCCCGTACGCTCTGGATCCGTCCAGTTTGTGGGTTATTGTCAGGCTTTTTTCATCCTTATGAAACATGCTCATTCAGTTTATAAAGTGCAAATTGATTCCTGTCAGCGTCTGCTTGTGAAAGAGTGCACGCACAGGAGCGAGATTGAGATGCATGGAGCATGAATTGATCACACAATGCACGCCCTAATGCTTCAACGTTTGCTCATCTGCCTACCAGAAGATGCCTTGGATTTTAAGATTGACTCATGGAAAGTTGCACCATGGCCAGGAGGGCCGCAAGCTCTGCCCATGAAAGGCTTGCGCCAGGGGCTTACTATAAATGAGCAGTCATGTGTGAGGCCTTCGCGTACTTGATTGGTTGCCAGGCGCATAGCACTTTTTGCAAATGGCGTCTGTTGTGGTATGCATGCGAACTGGTCTTGGCAATGAGCACACCACTCCTTGATTTTCCCGGAGCTCCTCAAGAGAGTGCTGATGCACACTCACGCGCAGGCCAGCTATTCAATAGTAGCAGCGAAGAGCGCTCGACTTTGACGCCCGCTGCTATTGTGGAATACCTGGATCGTTTCATTGTGGGCCAGGTAGGTTTCAGTCTCACACAGTGCGAACACCGGCTTGGATTTAATTTAGCGAGCACGCATGTGTGTGTGCCTTTGTGTTTGTTGTGTCTACATGGCTTTGTGCAAAGCCCTGCAGAGCATTGCCTGGCATGTTCCAAGTTAGGACTTTTCCGCAAGATTTACTGTCATTTGCAACCTGTAGTTCAAATTTGGCACGCTGTGTGTGCACATGCTCAAGCTGCAGCCTAAGTAGGTTGTCACACCCTTGAGGATCTCCGCGCAAGTTCGTTTTGAGGTCCTTCAAGTGGGCTCGGGCACCATGCTTTCCTTTTGACAGTGGTTCCTGCACCTACGTGTGAGCAACCCACAGATCATGTGACGACCTGCACAGGGCTGTAGAAATACCAAGTCATTTGCCCATGCACCTCTCAAACTTCCAGCCTGGATGTGCCCGACACCTCCTTCAACTTGAGCCCTTACACAAATCAGCATACTCACCGACAAGCGTAGCAGCCTTCAGCCTCGTCTGCTGCTTTTTCTTGCTGTGCTGCTTGATGTTGCTCTGCTGCTTCCAATGCGGCTGCGATCTGAGGGAGAGCGTTGAGGGACGACAGGATCTTGAGATTATCAATCCGCCTCCTCGCGAGTCTGAGCAGCCTAGGGAACCTGGGTAGGGGGCCGAATTTCTTCCTGCTTAGCCCGGCTATGCACCCCTCAAAGTTTATGCAGATTGGGGCATGATAGATGCAGCCCTGGAACCAGTTATTCATTCCCCTACTGCAATCTCTTTCCTGAAGCGTGATACCGCGCAAGTATGGCACGACTTGGAGGAAGCACCTGTTTTCCGGTGATCCATTCAAGGCATCCCCTCCTTCATGTGCACACTACAACTCTCACTTGCGTGAAACCGGTGCTTCCCGGCCAACAGGTCTGCGTGCTTTCTGTGGGCGCAGTCAGTCCTCGCACCCCCCCTCACCTACTCAACCCCTCTGTGGCCTGCTATTGCCTGCCCGCAGCATGATGCAAAGCGCGCCGTGGCGGTAGCCCTGCGCAACAGGTGGCGGCGTTCGCAGCTGCCCAAAGGGCCTGCGGATGAGGTCATGCCCAAGAACATCCTCATGATAGGTGCGATGCACAGCCCCCCAACCGCCGCAGACACAGCACCATCGCAACACTCCTTCGTCACTTGCTTAGTACGGCTCTGCTGCATGTCTTGCCTCCTGGAAGCATGTGCTGGACCCGAGGCCTGTTGGGCCCAGGTCCTTCCGAGGGAAACAGCCGAAGCGCGTATATTCTCTGGGTCCCAGCCCATAACTTTGGAGTTTTTGGAAACCCCAATACAAAGCATAAGCAACATTTCAAAGCCCAACACCCAAAGAGGAGCTCCTAAGGAGCACGCTGGTGCGATCTGTGTGTCGTGTTTTGTACTGTTGCCTTATTGGGGATACGGTGCACCAACTTGAAGAGGAATTCCGCCCATTTCTGGTGGTATCCTGCTTTGGGGCCAGCTCAAGTATACGTAGACACATGATTGCTTAATAAGGCAATCAAAATTGGAGCATCTTGCGTGTGTTCAGGTGGTGGTCGCGGCTTAAAGAACGGTGCACCTGGGTGCTGTGCTCCCGAGATGAGTGGTACTCTGGTGGTGCCCCTCCTGCCCCCCCTGACTCCGCTTTGCCGCTGTATATGCCTGAAATGTTTTTGGTTGACAGGGGAGGGTGCGGGAGAAGGCAGGTCTGGCTGGTGAGGGCGTGGTCAAGATGCAAGCATTTTGAGTATGCACGCACGCAGCAATGGGCCGTGCTCATAGCGGGATTGCGCGCACCACTTTCCCCCTTCCACTCAAGCCCCCCCTGCCCAGTGTGCCCCTGTTTTTTGTTTTCTTTCTTGGACCGGCAGATGCTCGCCTAAGTGGTTCCCCTCCGCCTCTCTGCCTCTGCGTGCCTGCCTCTCCCTGCCTGCACCTCTGCCTCTTTTTCTCTGCTTCTCCCTCCCTCTCTACCTCTGCGCTTAATGACCCCCTTGCACACCTGCCTGCCCCCATGCACACCTGCCTGTGCATCTTCCTGCTCAGGTCCTACCGGCTGTGGCAAGACGGAGATAGCCAGGCGGCTGGCACGGCTCACGCATGCGCCCTTCATCAAGGCAAGTCCTTGACGTTCACGCAGCTCGGCACCTGTTTGCTGCCTCTTCAAGGGAGTCCGTGCGGGTGCAAAACCATGTGCTCACACAGCTCCAGGATTCTAAGTCTGCGGCACCCTCTGCATGTCCCACACCTCTGTCCATGCATGCCCTCATGCTTGGAGCTGGAGGCGCACGCGCACACACACACGTACATTCACACACATGCGTGTATACAGTGCATTACACACCACCCATGCCCCCCCCCCCTCTACATAACACACACCCTCCATCTGCACACACCCTACACACGCACCTGCATGCAGGTTGAGGCCACAAAGTATACAGAGCTAGGCTACATCGGCCGGGATGTGGAGGACATCATCAAGGACCTGGTGGAGAACGCCCACGTAAGCTGAGGCCCGTCTGCCTGGCATACTGCGCTGCACCGCAGAGCAGCGTGCCCTGTGCAAGGGGGCCCCCAGGCCACACAGCTCCCTCACCAGACTGTGGTGCACGTGTGCTGCTTTTGTGCTCCCCCCAAGTGGGGAACTCGCCAACACAGTCAGTCTTGCGTCAGCCGATCTCCTGTGTGCTGGCTTGTCTGCTGTGCGCCACCAGTACCCTATGCATGTGTGACAGCTAGGCATGGGTCCCTGCACTGGTTGCGCACACTGCGAGCTGTCGGCAAATCATGATGGAGGTGGGAGCATTGAGCTCACAATGTTGGTCTGGCGCCAGCGCGGCTTTTGCGTGAACAACCCCTCCCCGAGCCAAACAACAGCCTTTGCTTGCTCACACGATGCCTGTGCTTGCTCACACGATGCCTGTGCTTGCTCACAATGCCTGTGCTTGCTCACATGATGCCTGTGCTTGCTCACACAATGCCGCCCAGAGCCTGGTGCGGGAGCGCCTCCGGGAGCGCATAGCCTCGGTCACAGCAGGGAAGGCGGAGCTCCAAATCCTGCAGAGCCTGATTGGTGGGTGTTGCCAACGCCTGCGGCTGGCCGCCGTGCTGCTGCACCTGTTTGCTTTCCCTGGGTGACCCACAGCGCAGGTGCTGCGGGGGTGCTGCGCATAGCTCTGCAGGATAGAACATGGTCCTGCCTGGAGCTGGTATGAGCAGCACAGACTTCTACCATGGCGCGCTGCTGCTGTGTATGCAGGTGAGCACGCAACCACAGAGACACTGGACAGCTTCCGTGAGCTTTACCGAGCGGGTGAGCTGGATGACCGCACAGTGGAGCTGGACTTGCCAGCAGACAGCCCCAGCAAAAAGATGAATTTTGACCAAGGTGGGTGGCACATAGCTGCACAGAGCGCTTGTAAAAGCAGCACTGCGTTAGTGTGTATGTGCCTGACCCAACCCGACTTGCAGCTGCTGACATTTCTGTATTTTGCTTTAGCCTTCTACTTTTATGTAAGATTTCCTGTTGCGTATTGAATCTAATTTGTGTTCAGAAGTCTACCCTAAGTTGTTTACTTTAGACAGGTCAGTGTGACATCTATTGACAGTCCACACCACTTCAACAATAAAAGCATACTGCTTGCTGAGCTACACAGCTAAGGTTGCATGGATATGTGGCGCCAGCCTTACATAAAGCACGAGGCTAGGGCTGTGAGGGGGCACATGCCATCCACTCCACTGCACATGTCAGACCTGATAACTTGTCGGAGCCAACTCACCTCACTGGCATCAATATTTGTGTTGTTGCAAGCATATGCATTCGAGGACGGCCAGCTAAGCTTGAGTGCACGCCTGCGCTTGACTGCATGCAAATTGTGCGTAGAGGTTCCTCCTTAAAGGATGGTGCATGTACACATGTGTACTATTAGCGCAATGGCATATGAATGTGGCAATGATTCGTGGCATGAATGGGCCTAATCCTACCCGAGGGGTCACATGAGGTTTTACAAATAATATAGCAACAAGGTTTAAGCTTTTTATACACTGGTAAACAAATCCAAAATGAGCCAGTATTTGTACAATGGGTTCCGGCATGATCATTCCGTCTGTCCCCTACAGGGAAACCCTGCCCACTCTTTCATGTCTCACCATTTCTGGAGGGCATGCAAGCTCTTGACAGCCTTGCCAGGTACCCACTTCCACCGTAACCTATTCATAAATGTAGGTGTGATAATGATTGACAACTTACTGGACAGGAAGCCTTCTGGCAAGCGCGGCACGCAGCGAAAGAAGATGAAGGTGACCTAAGACTGCTTGCCCGGTTGCAAGTTGTTTTGTCAGAGCACCTCCATTGTTGTCCATTGCTGTACCAAAAGGACTTGCCTGAGGCTGGCTTGCACTTTGCTAGGGACGTGGCAGGGATGGGGTTCATACACTGCATTCTACGTAGATTGTGCCTCAGCCTTTTCTGATGTTCAGTGCAAGATTGTCTTCAAGGGCAAAACATGGCCCCCACCCCCCACTGCTTGAATATTCGGCTAGGTTGATGGCCATGTAGCGTCAGTCAATAGGCTTAAATTGAAGGTACGTGCCCATTTGCAGCACGCCCCCCCTAGGCTGTCCTAGAATGCCGCCTATGTGCTACACGCCCCCTAGGTGTCAGAGGCGCGCGCCAGGATCGAGGAGCTGGAGGCAGACAAGCACATGAGCAGCGAGACTGTGACCAAGGAGGCCCTGCGGGCGACGGAGCAGGACGGGTGAGGGGCGGATCATCATGGGTTGAGCTGGAGGCGGGCACTTGCCAGCACGCTTTGATTGCTGTGCTCACATGACTAGGGATCAGCGTTTGCTAATTGCGCTATACAGCGTACAGCGCTATGTAACACTATAAATCAAATATAGCGCGTGCCAAAATTGAAATTCCAAAATTCACCTCTGGCCCCAAGAATTGAGAATATAATTATACAAATATACGGCAGACATGTTAATTGCGGATGAGCCATGGATAAATCTGGGGACGGATGGCATGCAGCCCCATGTCCAGGGCAGTGCCAACCCTGCAGACCTCTTCAAGAGGATAACAGCTGGTCCCTTAATGGAGTGGTCTGACAGGTTTACAATGAAGATTTAGCCAAAGTGGGGCTGGTGATGGAGCGTGAAAGTTGCAAGCCAACCTCAGCCCCGCAAATCCCAGGACAATGCAGCGTCAAAACTGCATGCCGCAAGCACTGGAAGCAGCAGGGGTTTGCACAATCCCCAAGGAGCATGCCAGGGAGGAGGAGGAGAACGAGGTGAGGAGGAGGTATACCATGTTGGGAAACCAGTGGCCAAGAACCAGCATATCAAGTCTTCTCAATGGGCCCCGCACAGCACGAGCAGTTCCATTGTCTCATGGTCATTCGTTTCATCAATTATGAGGTCCCCTTCATCAAGTTGGAGTGCCCTGCGCTTGAGTGAGTCGAGTCCACGCAAGCAGTCATGCAGCAAGCAGTAGTAGCATCATCACCAGCACCAGCACCAGCAGAAGATTTTGAAGAGCAGACAGTAGAAGACAGCAATCAGCGTTGGGCGGCAATCAGCACTTGAGAGTGGACAGCTAGAGAGTGCCTTGGAACACAAGGGTGTTCTTCAGATCACGATTCACCTGATCTGAAAGGCCAGCCTGTCAACACTATATTTTTTCAGGCAGCATTTCAAGGGGATACCCAGAGCTGTTGTAAGCGTCAAGGGAATTGAGGAAATAGGGGCCCAGGGGTACTATGGCATGTGCCCGCACATGAGTAGGAATGTAACCCTAGTCCCAGACATAGCGCTATATCTGGTTGCTAGAAGCCCCCAGCCCCAACAGATTTAAATTTCCACCCTTCATGTTTTGTATGGGGGCATTTCAAAGGGTGCTGAGCCTCCCTTACGATTCCGATGCCAAAATTCGAAGTGCAAGGTGGAGTTCTGGCAGATAGATTTAGTAGCATGAATATGCAAAATACAGCGCTGTATCTAAGGATGGGTAAGGTAAATAGGGTGTCAAAATTCCGAAGAGGCTTGTTGAGCCTCTGCAGAGCCTCGGCCTACATAGAGAGGGCCTTGGTGGTGCATTGTCGTTAGAAAATTGCTTTCAACAGAAGCACTCAAATGCCCCAAGACTTCAAGTGAGTTTGATAAAAACAAAATTTTTAGCTGGATCGGCTCTCCAGGAGGTCGGAATGAATCAGAAGAAACCCGAGCAGCTGGTCAGCACCCCTTCCCGCCCATCCCCCAAGCTACCCCACGACACAAGCGCTGTTCAGTCTAAAATTATACTATTTGTTTACGCTGCTTCCTGGGTTGTCCTCCTCGAAGAGCTGCAGGCTGCTTGCCAGCTGCCAGCTGGTCTGCCTCTGCGCTCTTGCTGCACTGACTGCTGGTACAACACACGTAAGTTTGCTTCCTTGCACACTCCAGAGTGAGCTGGATCGAATCTTGATGTACGCCAGCCCCCAAGCTGACCAGTTGCTGTGGCACAGGCTGTCGAGCGCATGCCATGGCAAGCGCTCTGCTACTCCTGCCAAAGCTAGGAAGCTTCTCTTCCCGCAAGCGTGAGAAGATGACACGCTCAATGATGGGTGGCAAGCTGCCATCTTCTTTTTGGGAGGAGCCCAGCGGCCAGCTCACTGAAACTCTTCTCGATGGGCGTTGGCTTGGCACACCTGCATGGAACGCACAACGCCCTCCTTATGCGCACTGAGCCCACGCAGACAACAGCCACTTGGTAAAGATGCACATACAGACACTCCTTCACTTGTTTGAATGCACATGCAGGACACACATGCACATGCACATGTATGCACATAAATTCCATTTATGTGCAAGCCTCCTCCCTCACCTGAGCTGCCTCTTGAGGGCAGGACCTGCGTCTCCTGCCAACTGTGCAGCTGTACCTTGCCGCAGCGTCGCCATGCGTTTGAAGCTCATGCTGCTGATGCTGCCTCCTATCTGCCCGGTGCTGCTGCTGCCTGCTGCTGCCCAATGCTGCTGCTCTTTGGGAATCAGACCCTGCTTCACTCTCAAGTGATGACCCTTGCACACTGTGCTTTTAAGATGTATCTTGCAAGCATAGCAGGGGATGACGATGGCTGAACATTTGCTCGCTCAGCTTACACTTTAGCTTGCAAAGGATGGGGTCTGCATCTCCGTGACAAGCACCACACTCATGCATTGCCATAATCAAGACTTCCCTTTGGCATTCTAGTTTTAAGCTGTTCTGAAGACCGGCATCTGCTATCACTCCGTCCTACCCATTAAACCTTTGTGAGGCGAGGCATATATCCCCCACATCTACCATGGTTGCATCCCCCTCAGCATCATAGCAATGAATATGTGGGCATGTTCTTATGTAATAATTACTTCATAGAAGATTGATCTGATACTTTTTGAGCATGTCAAAGCGCTGTTCCAGTGAAAGAGGTCGCCGAGGCTTTGGCACTTTAAGCAAAGAGGCTCGCCCTCGGCCGATCCCTACACGTGACACTCCAGTGTGCATGGGGGATGGGATGAGCGACTCATGGCAGGCAGGTAAGCAGGTGGGGTTTCAGTGTGTCCGGTAGAAAGCAGAGGAACCATATGCTCACTGTAGGCTGCAGCCTGGCAGGCTTCACAGCAAGGCATGTGTACACGTTCCTGCTGCCCTGCAGCATTGTGTTTATTGATGAGATTGACAAGATCGTGGGCGGGGGCGGCCGGCAAGTGGGTAGCAGCGTGAGCTCCGAGGGTGTGCAGCGAGACCTGCTGCCCATCATTGAAGGTACGCAAAAGCTTCGAGTGCTAAGCGCGCACTACCCCACAGCTTGGGGCGCCGTCATGCCCTCATGACACCACATGCGCTGAGTGGGTCACGCGGTATACCTCATCCACACATTGTTTCTTGCCGTCATCATAATCATGTCATGAAATACAAACGCTATGTGAGAAGTTCAATTGCCGGGTTGCCAACTTGCTATGACGTATCAGTGTGCATACACATGCGCCTGCACACGCATGCGCACACGTTTATACACACGACACACACACACACACAGGTTCCACCGTCCAAACTAAGCATGGCAACGTGAACACAGACCACATCCTCTTCGTTTGCTCGGGCGCCTTCCACTCAGTGAAGCCCGCTGACATGCTCGCAGAGCTGCAGGTGGGACTGTACCATCCCTTGATGGCCTGTTAAGCTGGATCAACACCCCTTGATTCCCTGCCGTCTCCTGCAGCCACCCAGCTACCATTTCCTGCCATGAGCGTGCCTGTGGCGGCACCAGACCCTGAATTCCAAGGCTGCCTGAGGTCCATGACCTGTGGCCTGTTAGGGAGTAAGGTTGGCGTATGGGTGATGGGCATATGGGTGATGGGCATATGGTGGGCATATGGTGGGCATATGGTGGGCATATGGGTGATGGGCATATGCGTGATGGGTAAGGTTGGCATATGGGTGATGGGCAGCTCTTGCTTTGCATGGCGCTTGTGCAGGGACGCCTCCCTATCCGCGTGGAGCTCAAGGGCCTGGTGGCAGAGGACTTTTACCGCATCCTGACAGAGCCTGACAACAACATGATCATGCAACAACAGGTGAGTACAGGCGGCTGCCCAGGGCCTCACCCATGTGCAGCAACAGGTGAGTACAGGCGGCTGCCCAGGGCCTCACCCATGTGCAACAACAGGTGAGTACAGGCGGCTGCCCAGGGCCTCAGCCATGTGCAGCAACAGGTGAGTACAGGCGGCTGCCCAGGGCCTCACCCATGTGCAGCAACAGGCTGCCAAGGCTGGTATGGCTCATACCCCTTTGGTAAATATCCCTGACTGTTTGCTGAGCTGCTGCTCACTTCATATCCCGTGGCCGCATATACATACCTCCATGCTGGGCTGCTGTGAGGCTGATCCACAAATCTGAAGCGGCAGCGTCAAGCGATTGCGCCTGAAGCCCTCACTGCGTGCCACCTTCACTTGCAGGCGCTGCTGGAGACCGAGGGGGTTGTGTTGCGTTTCACAGACAGCGCACTGCATACAGTTGCGCGCGTTGCCGAGGAAGCCAATCGGCTCATGGACAACATTGGGGTAAGCAGAGCTGAATTGCTTCTCTTTTGACAGTCGGTTAAACCAGGCACTCACTTTTCTGTTTTGTCAATTTCTTAGACATGACTGCCTTGCGCCTTTCTTGACCTGTCAGAAACACCTGAAATCCACAATGTCCGTGCAGGCACGCCGCTTGCATACTGTGCTGGAGCGGTTGCTTGCTGATGTTAGTTACAATGCTCCAGAGCTAGTAGAGGAAGCGCGCAGGTGGGTTGGCAGTTGGAGAAAATGTCACATCAGGATATCAAGAAGTGTAAGGTAAAAGCTTGCAGCCTTTTGCCTGCTTTATGCTTATTTTGTGCCATCTCTTTCAAGTGCCTAGAGTCTTATCATGATTTGCACTTAGCCATGCAGCCCATAAATTGCCATGTTACTTTTTGTATCCTCATCCATATCATTTCATTTCATTTAATGGACACTAACGGCGCGTTTACAACCAAAAGGGACTAAATAATATAATCCCGTTATTCAATTTTGTTACGGTGCGTTTACAATGGTTCGTGATTAATTCTGAATTTGTCATTCGAATTAATCGCGTTGGTATTTATGCTGCCTTGCTTAATCATCCTTAGTTTACGATGGGGGTGATTAATCCCAGCTGAATCAGCGTGTGCAATGGAAGCAAGTGCAGCTCAGAAAGAAGAAAAGCAAGTCTTGATTGCTTGCAATGCTCTGCACGCACTGTGCTGCGGCGGGAACATCCCTCCATACTCGTTGACTAACTGCCACCCCAAGCCATGACTGGGCCGCTCCAAAGATGTCTTCAACATTCCCTTCTCCAATGAAGCCTTTCCAGCCTCTCAATGACCACAATAGGAACGTTTGACTGCCACCGTGGAATGAATCACGAATGAATTAATCTTAACCACCCCTCCCCCCGGATTTATTTAGATTAATTCAAAATTAATCACCTTTTATTAATTAATCATGGTAATTAATCACCCTTTATAAATGCAAAACGCGATAAATTGCAGTTTTGATTTACGAATTAATCATAAATCACCCCATGTAAATGTTGTAAACGCACCGTTATTTAATAATCCCCTTTAATTTAATCCCCCTTGCGTTGACGATGCGGGATTATAATGAAAATTTGGAAACTAGGGTTGCTGCCAGGCCACGGGTGTTCTTGGTGTATGGATACAGCGTTTGTTGTTGGTTGGTGATGATTGAGTTGTGTGGATGTGTAAGGTGTGGAGTTTTATGTATGGAGATTGGAGATGAGAATGTAATTATTGTTTTGTATGTAGGTGTTGAGAATTTGCTGTGAATTGTTTGTGGAGAGGCTGCATATGGTCTTTTGTGTCTTTTACTTATGATCAGCAATCAATGTTTAGGAGGCTTCTTGTTACGTATATTTTGTTGTTTCTGCATACCTTTTTTTCTGGGTACATATTGCATTTTTCTAGATTCTTCATAAATTGTTTTGTTTGACTTAGTTGCGACTCAGTAGATGGAGGTATTTTAGCTGAGCTTACGTAGGAAAAGGTTTTGTTTTTGAGGACTATGCTCATTGGTGTCAGTTTGGTCCTATACATATACTTATCTTTGCTCTTTTAAATTTCTTTTTCAGGTGTCTAAAAGACGTTTACCTGTTTGTAGAGATAGGCGTATGGAGTATTTGTAGGTCGTTCAACTGTTACATGTAATTTGGTTACATATTTCAGTGCGCAAGTAAGCGAGGCAGGCATGACAGGCCACCACTATGCACATTACTCCTTCTTTTTGAATTTCCAGGCCATAGGTGCCTATGGCTTGGAAGTTTAAAAAGAACAATGTTATATCCATACACATGTTATATCCATATGCAGGGTTTTGTGTGCTCTTCTGTTGGATCAATTGTTTTTCCATTTTGTTAGCACAAGATTTTTCTGAAAAAGTTGCATGCGCATGGAAATGGAAAGCTTCCCAGCCAAATTGAAAAACATCTTCTCTCATGCATTTCATGGGAGCACTCTTATGGGCAGACACTTGTCGTGGGAAGTTGCTGGTCTGACCCACATAGAGTTTGTTGTTCCTTGTGCACTGGATGGTGTAGACAGTGTGCTGCGGCTTGGAGGTTATGGCTGGGAAGCTTGTTGGCTTCATGTGTATCGTTGCCTTTTTGCTTCGCCTGTGATGCAGTGTGGCATAGGCGAGGGCTGTGGTTAGGTCACGAGGAAGGACAAGCACACCCAAATATACATGCACACATGAGCACATGCACACATGCACGCATGTGCACAATTCCACAGATATGCAAACACATTTATACTGATATGCAAACACAGTTACATATACGCGCACACACACGTGTGTGCGAGCACACAGTCCAGGCACGCACGCACGCAAAACCATTGTTGATGCATGCAACAAAGAAAGCATAAGGGTTTAGCATCCTTAGGCTCCAAGAATACGTTCAGCATCTTAAATACAAAGGTTGTGATGGATGGCGGAGTGAGTGGTTTTATGTGTGAGTGCACATCGTTTTGTGAGTGAATTGCCACTTTAATTACCTTGCTCCGCGTCTGATTTGTTGTATAACATCCGGAGTACTTTAGCGGAGTCTGCCTCTGGGGCCTGCAAATGGGATAGGGATGGTGATATTGAGGTGATTGTGTGGGACCCTCTCTTCCATGGCAAGGTAGGTAGTGCAGTATACAAACTGGAAGTGCAGTTTGTTGTAATTTGTTATGGTGATGGCTTGTTATGCAAAAGTAGTGAGTGGAGGTGTGAAGATGGTGAAAGCGAGTGGGGTTGATTATTGAATGGAGGAGAAATCAGTTGTCACGTATGATGCACATGCGCACCTTGAAGGACTTGACATTGGCGTTGAAGCCAATGTCAAGTCCTTCAAGAAACGGAGCCCTTTGGCTGTGCTTCGGCTTCAACGCCAATGCTTTGCGATTGCACTTCAGCGTATCCGGTATTCCAAGGATTAAGAATTGTTTTTGAAAGGATCATATTGCATGCGTTTCAAGCAGCATTGGTTCCGTGCAGAAGCATTGACCGGAACTTCGTGATACACTTCAGCGCATTCCGTTCATGGATAATAAAAATGTAGAATATGGATTTCAGTTAATATAAATGCGTTCCAAGCAGCGTTGGTTCCGTGCTGAAGCTTTGACCAGAAGCTTCGCGATTGTCATCTCACCGTATTCCAATTTGTAGACATAATATAGATTTGAATGCTGGAATTTAAATTGTTGTACTTGTGACACAGTCTCGTGTGGAGTCTCAGGGTGCCGGTCCGTGCAATATCCGGGGAATATCCATCCGCCGTCCCGAGGAGCCCAGGTCCCGGACCTCTCCCGGAAGGCGTCAAAAACGTAATCATTCGTTTCCGTGGAATTCTCGCAGCGTCAGGGCGCAGGGCCATCCGGAGTGTGACCGAGATGAGTTAACCGGTTACGTATGCCTGAGGCCGCCGCGGGTGGTGGATTCTGAGATGGAGGAAATGGTGGATTCCGAGATGGAAGAAATCATGGAGGTGGAGCTGTCGTGCAAAGGCTTGCCTGACTCCAGCCTCTTGGTGGAGTTGTGTGGGTTTCTCTTTAGGGATGAGGCCATCCCAGGCGAGGTCTTGCAGCACTGCTGCTGCTTCTGCTGTTCCTGTTGGAGCTGCTTCTGCTGTGACTGGCTGAGCAGCTGCTGAAGCGGTGCACAGATGGGCGAGCACTGGCATGCAAGTGCGCACTGGAGTGCCCTCTCAGAGTTTGGTCAACGCTTGCACAACTACGTTCAGAAACACAACTATGTACGGGAGCAAGAGCTCTTACCTGGGTGATAGTAGGTCTATTGGCCTGGGCAACGGTGCCCAAACTCTAAGAGGGCCCCTGGCTTGCAGGCAGGCTCAATTGAGACCACCATTTGCACCGTTGCTTGCGATTTTATTGTCCCGGGGCGGGGAAGGATTTAGAGTTGACGGAACCATGCCCCGGGGAATTTAATCCCCTTCTGGTATTTTAATCCCCCCTTCTGGTATTTTAATCCCCCCCTCAGGAGGCGCCAGTCCTCATAACTTTTGGACGCCACGTGTCAAACCAAATAAAAATTAGATATTCGGAATCCTGGCGTCGAGAGCTATCCATCGGTATATGTATGGGTCCAATCGGAGG